>Ga0209398_1000131_pt1 | contig 56442 bp, 58 predicted proteins | sample AshMeaBigSpring_FD_184125 | JGI IMG/M metagenome (GOLD analysis project Ga0209398, IMG submission 184125) | Groundwater microbial communities from Big Spring, Nevada to study Microbial Dark Matter (Phase II) - Ash Meadows Big Spring (SPAdes)... | ecosystem: Environmental > Aquatic > Deep...
TGGCCGGGTGCCACGCTCGGGCTGAAGCTCACCGTGTCGCGCGAGCCGCCGCCCCAAAGGAACGAGAAGAAACTCTGCGCGGAAGCCGGCGTCGCCGAAAGCAACACTGTGAGCATAGCCCAGCCGACCAGGCCGATGGCTGCGCGACCGATGAACATCACCTTCACTCCACGAGCAATGCCGCAACTGCCTATGCGCGAGCTTAGTCCGGACTGCCGGCCGGCCGTCAAGAGGCCGCCGGACACAGCTGCACACAACACCGTTGTCCACTTCGCGCCAATTGGGTAAATTTTGGCTTACTCCGGGGATGACTTGTGGATCGAGCAGCATCGAATTGGAGTGCAACAATGCAGGCAAAGATGAGACTTGGGCGCGTCGCCGCGCTCGCCGTGGCGGCACTGATGGTGCTGGCCGCCCTCGCACCGACACCGGGTGCGGCCGGTTCCGCGGCCCAGTCGGCGGTGACGATCAAGCCCGTGATCGCGGACGACACCGGCGCACCTACCCCGATCCGGTACCGCCGCGGCTACGCCTACGGAGGCCTCGGGTTCGCGCTCGGCCTCGCAGCCGCCGGCGCCTTCGCGCCGCGCTACTACGGCTATCGCTACTACGAGCCGACCTACTACTACGGTCCGCCCCGCCGGCACTGCTGGTGGAGCCATCGGTACGGCGGCTGGGTGTGCCGTCGCCACTATTATTGACGGTCACCTCCGACTGAACGTCGAGCCCTCCTCCGTGCGCGGGGAGGGCTCGGCTTTTCCCGAGCCGGTGCGGGTTGCCGGCCCGCGCTTCGCATTTTTCGCCGCCCCTTGCCATCGGACGTGCCGGGCGCGATGGTGCGGCTGTGGGACCGCGTCGGGAAGGCGAGCCATGCAGAAGCGCACGGAGCAGCAACCGGTGGACCACCCGGCCGCGGAGACGCCACCCGCTGCTCCGGGGGCTTTTCCGCTGGTGCGGCCGCGCCGCAACCGCAAGGCCGACTGGTCGCGCCGCCTCGTCGGCGAGCACAGCCTGACGGTCGACGACCTCATCTGGCCGATCTTCCTGATCGATGCGCGGGAGGCGGTGACGCCGGTCGCCCACATGCCGGGCGTCGACCGGCTGAACATCGACGCGGCCGTGCGCGCGGCCGAGCAGGCGGCTACGCTCGGCATCCCCGCCATTGCCCCGTTTCCCTACATCGAGACGAGTCTGCGCGACCCGACGGGGAGCGAGGCGATCCGCACCGCAAACCTGATGGGTCGCGCGGTCACTGCGATCAAGAAGGCGGTGCCGGGTCTCGGCGTCATCTGCGATGTCGCGCTCGACCCCTACACCAGTCACGGCCACGACGGCGTACTCACCGATGACGGGCGGATCCTCAACGACGAGTCGGTCGCGATCCTGTGCCGGCAGGCGCTGGCGCTTGCGGAGGCCGGCGCCGATTGCGTCGCGCCATCGGACATGATGGACGGCCGCATCGGCGCGATCCGCCGCGCGCTCGACGCCGACGGCCACCTGGACGTGCAGATACTGTCCTATGCGGCGAAGTACGCTTCGGGCTTCTATGGTCCGTTCCGCGACGCGATCGGCACCTCGGCGACGCTCGTCGGCGACAAGCGCACCTATCAGATGGACCCCGCCAACACGGACGAGGCGCTGCGCGAGGTCGCGCTCGATCTCGCCGAGGGCGCCGACATGGTGATGGTGAAACCCGGCATGCCCTATCTCGACATCGTGCGACGGGTGGTCGAGACATTCCGAGTGCCGACGTTCGCCTACCAGGTCTCCGGCGAGTACGCGATGCTGACCGCGGCGGCCCGCAACGGCTGGCTCGACGGCGACCGCGTCATGCTCGAGAGCCTGTTGGCGTTCAAGCGGGCGGGCGCTGCGGGCGTGCTCACCTATTTCGCACCGCGGGCAGCGGCGGCCCTGCGCGGAGCGCGCTGAACGGTCGCGGGCTCAATGCCCGTTCGCCAGGCTGAGCGCCAGCGCGATGGCACCGACCAGTACGAGGCTCGAGGCCCATGCCGCCTCGAGATTGAACCAGCTGCGCGCGACGAGCTTGAGACCGAGCCATCGGTACACCAGCCAGGCGAGCAGGCCACCGGCCGCCACCATCGCGGCCGAGTGGACGAGGGCGACCAGCACGGCCATGCCGAGATTGGCACCGATGAGCGCGCCGGCCGCCTGATGGCCCCGATCGAGATCGGCCGATCGACAGAGCCCGAGATAGATCGGCACCAGCATCAATCCGGCGCCGTGGGCCAGCGCCACGGCAAACGACCACAGGCCGAGCTGCGTCGGGGGGATGCGCGCCAGCGCGCGCGGATGGCGCCGATTGATCAGCCGGAACATCCCGAACCCGATTAGCAAAACACTGGCGGCGATCTGGATGTGCCGCTGCCAATAGACGAGCGCGATCAGCATCGCGAAGGGGAGCATCACCAGCAGCATTGCCAGCAGATGCCCGACCGCGAGCGGCCAGAGCGCTGCCGCGAGCGCCTGCCCGCGCCGCTCCATGAGGCCTGCCGAAACGGCAAGCGGCCATCCCATGCCCGGGCTCACCCCGTGGTAGAGGCCGCTCGCAACGACGGCAAGCCAGAGTCCGGCCGCGGCCCGCTCCGCTTCGCCCACGATCACGCCGACGGGTAGCAGAACGAGTCGGTCGAGCAGTCGCCGCCCTCGAGCCGGATCTGATGCGCCCGATAGCCGTCGGGGAAGTCCACCCAGTAGTCTCTGGCCAGCTCGAGGCCACCCTTGGGATTGGCGCGCGCCATGACCTCGGCGCCCGGCACACCACCCGGATAGAACTGGTCGTCCCAGGTCGAGTAGAGCGAGTTGGTCCAGTAGATCCGCTTGCCGTCACGGCTGATCTCGACCATCTGCGGGCCGCCGGCATACGATTTTCCGTTTGGATGCGGTGTGCGCCTCGCGATACCGCCGATATGCACCGAGCCGGCGAGTTTCGGCTTTCTCGGGTCGGAGACGTCGTACTGACGCATCTCACCGGTGCCCCAGCAGGACACGTAGAGGAACCTGTCGTCCAAGGAGAGGTCGATGTCGGTGACCAGCGGCGGCACGGCGCCGAAGCCTTGCAGGAGGGGCGGCAGCTTGTCCTTGGGCGCCGGCTCCGGCGGAATGGTCGCCGTCTTCTCGATGTGGAACCGGCCGCCTTCACGCCACCAGGTCCAGATCGAGCCTTCGAGGTTGGTGGTGTCGACGACGACGCCGAGAAATCCATGCTCGCGGACGGGATCGTGCGCGGGGCGCACCTCGAGCGCCATCTGGTGGTTGGCGCCGAGGTCGATGGTCTGCACGTTGCGCCGGGCCCTGAGGTCCCAGAAATGGATCCGGTGGCCGTAGCGGTTCGCGAGCAGATCCTCCGGCACGATGCCGTTCTCGAACTGCGGCGGCAGCGCCCACTCGCTCGTCACCATGTAGTCGCGCGGCAGGTTCCACCAGAAGTCGTAGTGCAGGGTCTGGGGACCGCGGTCGATCTCCCATCGGCCGAGCACCTCGAACGTCTCGCAGTCCATGATGAACACGCCCGGCGGCCCGTCGGTTCCGTTCTTTCCGCCGCCACCGAGCGTGCTGACGTAGATGCCTTCGGGCCCGCAGTGGATCGTATGGGGCCGCGAGTACCCGGTCTTCCTGAACACCTCCTCCGGCTCGATGATCTTGTGGATCTTCGCCTCGGTCGGATGGGGTTTGGTGTCCACGACATAGATGCGCGAGGAGCGGATGCCCGGAATGATCAGATAGCGCCGCTCCAGGAAGGCGTGGCCGCTCAGCGGCGACAGCGAGGAGGAGCAGGCGTTCCAGCCGAAATGATGGAACTCGTCGCCGGTGTTCGGCATCGTCACCGTGTGCACGATCCGGCTGTAGGTGGGCGAGCCGGGTTTCACGTCGACGACGGCCAGCGCATCGGGCTTGGAGAAGTCCGGGCTCAGCAGCAGGGTGTAGGCGAAACTCTCGGGCGGCGCTTCCATTGCAAGCCTGGGCGAAGCATAGAAGGTCGGATCAGGACGCATCGTCATCGCAATCACTCCCTGCTGTGGTCGAGGCCAGCCCCGACCGAGGTCTCGAACGATCATCGTGCGCAGCGCGCCGCACGAGCTCCGACGATGGCCGCGCCACTCGCCTCGCCGTCTTGCATCGCCGCGCGGGCTGGCCGAGCCCGAAAGTCCGGGCTCTCAGTCGACGATGCAAGGGAGCGTCAATCGCCGATTGCGGCATGCTACTCTCGACCCGGCGGCGGCGATACCGAATTCGGACGCGCAACTGAGCGGCGCCATCGCGCCGCCGCGATGGATGCCCAAACTGCAGCGCAACATGGGATTTGGCGCTAACGGCCTGGCGGCATCACACGTCCGATTGGCCAAAGCCAGCCGGCCCGCGTAGGGTGGCCTCGGGGGCGGGGCCGGATTGAGCCGCCGCACCAGATTGGAATGCCCGACGAGGCCCGCGCGACATGTTCATTCCCGTTCACGACGACAACCCGCTGCGGGTGATCCGTGCGCCGTTCGTCACGATCGCGCTGATCGCGCTCAACGTGCTCGTGTACCTCTGGCAGGCGACGGGTGTCGAGATGCGCGTGGTGGCGAGCTTCGCGATCATTCCGACCGAGGTGATAAGAATGGGCCTCGGTGGCGGACCGGCGATGGGGCCCCTCGATGCGATCGCGGTGCCGGAGCGCTATACGCTGCTCTCCTACATGTTCTTCCACGGCGACCTGCTGCACCTCATCTCCAACATGACGTTCCTGTGGGTGTTCGGCGACAACGTCGAGGACGCGATGGGGCATCTCAAGTTCCTGGTCTTCTATGTCGCATGCGGGATCATCGCGGGGCTTACCCACACCTTCATGCTGCCGGTCTCGCGGGCGCCGCTGATCGGTGCGAGCGGCGCGGTTGCCGGGGTCATCGCCGCCTACCTGCTGCTGCATCCGCGGGTGCGGGTCTGGGTGCTCGCGCTGCGCGTCATTCCGTTGCGCATCACCGCGGCATTCGCGCTCGGCGCCTGGATCATCACCCAGTTCGTCATGCTGGTGGTGCCGCAAGCCGGGCCGGTCGCCTGGTGGGCGCATGCCGGCGGCATTGTTGCGGGCGCGCTGCTCGTGCTGGTGCTGCGTCGGCCCGGTGTGCGCCTGCTCGACAAAGGCACCGCCGCCTGACCGCGGTAACCGAGGATTTCCGGCGCACACTGGCGCTTTTGCCGCACCGCCGCGATTGACAGTGCCCTCGCGGCTGCTAGGTTTCTCTCGCAGATGCGAAAAGGCATGGCGCGGCGTCCCGTACGACGCGTCTGGTGCGGCCCCGCCAGGACGGATGCGTCCGGCCCGGTGCGCGGCACCCGATCCGCGGTCGCTCGCAGGGGCCGCCCTGGATTGGCAGTAAACGGTTCGGGAGCGGCGTCCACATGAAGATCCTCGTGCCCGTGAAGCGGGTGGTGGACTACAACGTCAAAATCCGCGTCAAGCCGGATGGCTCGGGTGTCGAACTCGCCAACGTGAAGATGTCGATGAACCCCTTCGACGAGATCGCGGTCGAGGAGGCGATCCGGCTTAAGGAAAAGGGGCAGGTGACCGAGATCGTCGCGGTTTCGATCGGCCCACCGAAATCGCAGGAGACGATCCGCACTGCGCTCGCCATGGGCGCCGATCGCGGCATCCTGGTCGAGACCGGGGACGGCGAGCTCGTCGAGCCGCTCGCGGTCGCCAAGCTGCTGAAGGCCATCGTCGCCGTTGAGAAGCCCGACGTGGTCATCCTCGGCAAGCAGGCGATCGACGACGACTGCAATCAGACCGGGCAGATGCTCGCGGCCCTGCTCGGCTGGGCGCAGGCGACGTTCGCCTCCAAGATCGTGCTGGAGCCGCCGGTGGCGCTCGTCACGCGCGAGGTCGACGGCGGCCTCGAGACCATCCGGCTCGAGCTGCCGGCGATCGTGACGACGGATCTGCGCCTCAACGAGCCGCGCTATGCCTCGCTGCCGAACATCATGAAGGCGAAGAAGAAGCCGCTCGATACCAAGAAACCGGCCGACCTCGGCGTCGACGTTTCGCCGCGGCTCAAAGTGCTGAAGACGGTCGAGCCGACCGGCCGCAAGGCCGGCGTGAAGGTCGCGACCGTCGCCGAGCTCGTCCAGAAGCTGAAGAACGAGGCGGGGGTCATCTGATGCCGGTCCTGCTGCTCGCCGAGCACACCAACGACGCGCTCAATGGCGTCACCGCCAAGGCGCTGACCGCGGCCAAGGCCGTGAGCGCCGACGTTCATATCCTCGTTGCCGGCGCAGGCTGCAAGGCGGCGGCCGAGGCCGCGGCGAAGCTTTCCGGCGTCGGCAAGGTGCTCCTCGCCGATGCGCCGCACTTCGCCAACCAGCTCGCCGAGGAGATGACGGCGCTGATCGTGCCGCTGATGGCCGGTTACGACACGCTCGTCGCGGCCTCGACCGCGCGCGCCAAGAACGTGCTTCCGCGCGTTGCAGCGAGCCTCGACGTGATGCAGCTTTCCGATATCACGAAGGTGCTCTCACCCGACACCTTCGAGCGCCCGATCTACGCCGGCAATGCGATTCAGACCGTGCAGTCGGGCGAGGCCAAGAAGGTCATCACCGTGCGCACCGCCTCGTTCCAGGCGACGGCGGAAGGCGGCAGCGCAACGATCGAGGCGATCTCCGTGCCGGGCGTGGCAGGGCTTGCGACGTTCGAGAGGGCCGAGATTGCCAAGCTCGACAGGCCGGAGCTGACCTCGGCCAAGATCGTCGTCTCGGGCGGTCGCGGCATGGCGGCCGGCGAGAACTTCAAGAAGTACATCGAGCCGGTCGCCGACCGCCTCGGCGCGGCGATGGGCGCAAGCCGCGCCGCAGTCGATGCGGGCTTCGTGCCGAACGACTATCAGGTCGGCCAGACCGGCAAGGTGGTCGCTCCCGACCTCTACGTCGCGGTCGGCATCTCGGGCGCGATCCAGCACCTCGCCGGCATGAAGGACAGCAAGGTCATCGTCGCGATCAACAAGGACGGCGAGGCGCCGATCTTCCAGGTCGCCGACTACGGCCTCGTTGCCGATCTCTTCCAGGCCCTGCCCGAGCTCGATGCCGAGCTCAAGAAGGCGGGCTACGGCTCATGACGAACGAACGCGCGAAAACACGAGGACTTTAGGCCATGGACGCCGCGGTCAAATCGAAACCATCCCCCGCCACAGCCAAATCCGGCAAGCTGCGCAAGATCGGCGTGATCGGTGCCGGCCAGATGGGTGCAGGCATCGCGCACGTCGTCGCGCTCGCCGGCTACGACGTCGGGCTCAATGACCTGAAGAAGGAAGCCGTCGAGAAGGCACTCGGCAACATTCAGAAGTACATGGCGCGGCAGGTCACCCGCGGCGCAATCAAGGACGCCGAGATGCAGGCGGCGATGAAGCGCATCAGCCAAGCCCCGAGCTTCGAGGCGCTCGCCGACTGCGGTCTCGTCATCGAGGCGGCGACCGAGGACGAGGGCGTCAAGCGCAAGATCTTCCAGGATCTCTGCCCGAAGCTCGCCAAGACGGCGCTCGTCGCCTCCAATACCTCGTCGATCTCGATCACGCGGCTCGCGGCGGCAACCGACAGGCCCGAGCGGTTCATCGGCATGCACTTCATGAATCCGGTGCCGGTCATGCAGCTCGTCGAGCTGATCCGCGGCATCGCGACCGACGAGGAGACGTTCTCGGCGGCGAAGGACTTCGTCGGGAGCCTCGGCAAGACGATCGCGGTGAGCGAGGATTTTCCGGCGTTCATCGTCAACCGCATCCTGCTGCCGATGATCAACGAGGCGGTCTACACGCTTTATGAGGGCGTCGGCACCGTGGAGGCGATCGACAAGGCGCTGAAGCTCGGCGCCAACCACCCGATGGGTCCGCTCGAGCTCGCCGATTTCATCGGCCTCGATACCTGCCTCAGCATCATGCAGGTGCTCTACGAGGGCCTCGCAGACAGCAAGTACCGGCCCTGCCCGCTGCTCGTGAAGTACGTCGAGGCGGGGTGGCTCGGGCGCAAAACGAGCCGCGGCTTCTACGATTATCGCGGCGAGAAGCCCGTGCCGACACGCTGATCGAACGCGCCGGAGCAATCGGAGCCGACAGAAAAGCCGCTGCGACCGACGGCGCAGCGGCTTCTGCTCATCGTCGCAGAGCGATCAGGTGCGCTCGACGCACATGGCGACGCCCATGCCGCCGCCGATGCAGAGCGTGGCGAGGCCCTTCTTGGCGTTGCGGCGCTGCATCTCGTAGAGCAGCGTCGTCAGCACGCGCGCGCCCGAGGCGCCGATCGGGTGGCCGATGGCGATCGCGCCGCCGTTGACGTTGACCTTGCTCGTATCCCAGCCGAGCTGCTTGTTGACCGCGCAGGCCTGTGCCGCGAAGGCCTCGTTCGCCTCGACGAGGTCGAGGTCCTTCACCGACCAGCCGGCGCGCTCCAGCGCCTTGCGCGAGGCCGGCACCGGGCCGATGCCCATGATCGAGGGGTCGACGCCCACGCTCGCCCACGAGACGATCCTGGCGAGCGGCGTGATGCCGCGCTTCTTCGCCTCCGCGAGCGTCATCAGCACGACCGCGGCGGCGCCGTCGTTGATGCCCGAGGCGTTGCCGGCGGTGACGGTGCCGGCCTTGTCGAATGCAGGGCGCAGCTTCGAGACGGAATCGACCGTGACCCCGGCCTTGATGTACTCGTCCTCCGCCACGACAACGTCGCCCTTGCGACCCTTGACCGTCACGGGCACGATCTCGTCCTTGAACTTGCCGGCCTTCTTGGCGGCCTCGGCCTTGTTCTGCGAGGCGACGGCGAACCTGTCCTGCTCCTCGCGGGTGATCTGGTTCTGCTTGGCGACGTTCTCCGCGGTCGTGCCCATGTGGTAGCCGTTGAAGGCGTCCCACAGGCCGTCCTTGATCATCGTGTCGATGAGCTTGCCGTCGCCCATCTTCACGCCGTCGCGCAGGTGCATCACGTGCGGGGCCTGGCTCATGCTCTCCTGGCCGCCGGCGACGACGATCTTGGACGACCCGTCGAGGATCTGCTGGGCGCCGAGGGCGATCGCACGCAGCCCCGAGCCGCAGAGCTGGTTCATGCCCCAGGCCGGCGCCTCGACCGGGATGCCGGAGTTGATCGAGGCTTGCCGCGCCGGGTTCTGGCCGGCGCCGGCCGCCAGGATCTGCCCCATGATCACCTCGCTCACATCCGCCGGCTTCACCTTGGCCCGCTCGAGCGCGGCGGTGATCGCAACCTTGCCGAGGTCGTGCGCGGCGACGCTGGCGAGCGCACCGTTGAACGAGCCGACCGGCGTGCGCGCGGCGCTGGCAATGACGATCGTCTGGGTGTCCTGGGCCATCTCGTGAGCTCCTCGCTTGGAACGCGCCCGGCGCCGGGGCGGCGCGTGCGGTGCAACATTGATCGGTGCGTCTGCAGGACTTGGAGTTAACAGCAGGCCCGCCGGAATTGCAATTCCGGCCGGAGCGGAGAGGCTCCGGATACCAATTCCGTTACCCTTGGGAGAAAGAACTGGTTTCGCACTCCCGCCCCGTGATAAGCTGATGCACTGCACAATCGAGGTGAATTGCGGTGCCCGCTCCGATGCTCAACAAAGCCGACCCGCCGGTCGAGAAGAAAGAAGCCGTCGTCATCAAGAAGTACGCCAACCGCCGTCTCTACAATACCGAGACGAGCACGTACGTGACGCTCGACGATCTCGCCTCGATGGTCCGGTCCGACCGCGACTTCGTCGTCTTCGACGCCAAGACCGGCGACGACCTCACCCACACTGTGCTCACCCAGATCATCGTCGAGCAGGAGGGCCGGCAGGGCGGGCAGACGCTGCTGCCGATCCCGTTCCTGCGCCAGCTGATCCGCTTCTACGACGACGCGATCGGCAAGATGGTGCCGAGCTACCTGCAGTTCAGCCTCGAGAACCTCGTCCGGGAGCAGGAGCGGTTCCGCACCCAGTTCGCCCACATGTTCACGCAGAACCCGTTCGGCGCCGCCACTTTCGATGCGATGCAGGAGCAGACCCGCAAGAACATGCAGATGTTCGAGCAAGCGCTCGCCATGTGGAATCCCTTCACCGCGACGATGCAGATGAACTCCAAGCGCACGGGCGGGGCCGCCTCGACGCAGGCAGCCGCCGGTGCGCCGCACGTCGAGCCGGCGAAGCCGCAGGCGGCGACCGGCGGCGAGCTCTCCGAGCTCAAGGCTGAGATGGCGCGCATGCAGGAGAAGATCGAGCAGCTCTCGAAGTCGCGCGGCTGACGATCGCGCGTGCCGGCTCCCCGCCTCATGCCCACGGCCGGGCGGCCTTGTCCTTCTTCTCGTAGCTGTCGATCGCCGACGCCTTCTGCATCGTCAGCCCGACGTCGTCGAGACCGTTGAGCAGGCAATGCTTGCGGAACGGGTCGATGTCGAACTTCACCATACCGCCGTCCGGCCCGCGGATCTCCTGGCGCTCGAGATCGACGCTCAGCGTCGCGTTGGCGCCGCGGTTGGCGTCGTCCATCAGCTTCTCGAGATCCTCGGGCTTCACCGTGACCGGCAGGATGCCGTTCTTGAAGCAGTTGTTGTAGAAAATGTCGGCGAAACTCGTGGAGATCACGCAGCGGATGCCGAAGTCGAGCAGCGCCCAGGGCGCGTGCTCGCGCGAGGAGCCGCAGCCGAAGTTGTCGCCGGCGACCAGGATCTGCGCCTTCCTGTAGGCCGGCTTGTTGAGCACGAAATCGGGGTTCTCCTTGCCCTTGTCGTCGTAGCGCGCCTCCGCGAACAGCGCCTTGCCGAGACCGGTGCGCCGGATCGTCTTCAGATACTGCTTCGGGATGATCTTGTCGGTATCGACATTGATCATCGGCAGCGGGGCGGCGACGCCGGTCAGCTTGGTGAACTTGTCCATGCGGGATCCTTCTCGGTTCAGGCGTACTTAGCGCCCAGGCACGGGTGAACTCAAGACCGGCGGCGGCGATCATTCGTCGGCGACGGCTCCCTTGCGGGCGTGCCGGCGATCCTCCTCCGCGATCGCGCGTGCGTCGGCATCGAAAACAATCCGCTCGAGGCCGGAAAGCGCGACGAAGCGCTTGCCGCGCGCCCGCCCGACGAGGGTGAGGCCGGCCTTGCGAGCGAGCTCCACCCCCCATGCGGTGAAGCCCGAGCGCGACAGCAGGATCGGGATGCGCATCTTGACCGTCTTGATCACCATCTCCGAGGTCAGCCGGCCGGTGGTGTAGAAGATCTTGTCGTCCGGCGTGATGGCGTGGCGGAGCATGTACCCGGCGATCTTGTCGACGGCGTTGTGGCGGCCGACGTCTTCCATGTAGACGAGCGGCCGGTCCTCCTGGCAGAGCACACAACCGTGGATCGCGCCGGCCTTGAGATAAAGGCTCGGCTCGGTGTTGATCTTGCGCTGCAGGGCGTAGAGCCAGGAGGTCCTGAGCCGCGCGGACTTCGACAGCTCGATTCGGTCGAGCTCCTCCATCAGGTCACCGAACACGGTGCCCTGCGCGCAGCCGGACGTCTGGACCTTCTTCTTGAGCTTCGCCTCGTAATCGGTCTGGCGCTTGGTGCGCACAACGACCGTCTCGATGTCCGCGTCGTATTCGGCCGCGGTGATCTCGTCGTCGGGACGGAGCATGTTCTGGTTCAGGAGGTAGCCGATCGCGAGCAGGTCGGGATGATCGCCGATGGTCATCATCGTCACGATCTCGCGCGCGTTGAGGAACAGCGTCAGCGGCCGCTCGGTGACGACCGCGGTCTCGATCGTCGCGCCGGTGTGGTCGATGCCGGTCACCGGGCTCGAAAGCCGCGGATCGTCGGGCGTCGGGCGGACCGAGAACTCGGCAAGGGGAGCGGCGCGCGGATCGGGCTTCGGCGTCATGCCCATCGATCTATGGCTCGCAGGCGCGATGTGCAAGCCGCAACGGCTCGCGCGGTTGACGCAAGCGCCCGCCCAGGCGCAGGCTCGCGGTCCCGCAACCCGGAGGCCCCCATGGCGACCGTGCGCCTGCTGACCGATGAGACCGCCTCGCCGGCGGCGAAAGCCGTCTTCGACGACATCCGCAAGACACGCAACACCGACTTCGTCGGCAACGCCTGGCGGGCTATGGCCAACGATCCCGTGGCCTTGAAGCGCAACTGGGAGAAAGCCAAGGCGGTGATGGCGCCGGGCGCCCTCGACCCGCTCGTCAAGGAGCTGATCTACATCACGGTTTCGATCATGAACAACTGCGAGTACTGCATCCACTCGCACACGTTCTTCGCCCGCGCCAAAGGCATGACGGAGGCGCAGTACAACGAGATGCTGGCGGTCATCGGCCTCGCGACCGAGGGCAACCGCATGATGACCGCCATGCAGGTGCCGGTCGACGCCCGCTACGAGGTCGAATGAGGCGGCAATCGGGCGCGGCGGGTGATTTGGGCCGCGCCGGCTCGGATTGCCTCTTCCGGTCGGCTCCGCTATAGACGCGCTGTCTCTCGACATCTCGAGACGATTGCCGCGGCACCCTTGGAGGCCGGGCAAGCCTACCGTGGGGCCATAAGGCCCTCATTCCATTGGAGAAAGCCATGGCTCAGCTCACTGTGATCAAGGCCGCGGCGCGTCCGGGGAGCGGCAAGGGGGCCGCGCGTGCGGTGCGTCGTGCGGGCCGGATCCCCGCCGTCATCTACGGCGACAAGAAGTCCGCCGAGACCGTCACGATCGACGGCAACGATCTGCGCAAGCTCCTGCTGCGTGGCCGCTTCCTGCGCTCGGTGTTCGAGATCGACGTCGACGGCGCCAAGGGCCGCGTCGTGCCCCGCGACGTCCAGCTCGACCCGGTCAAGGACTTCCCGATCCACGTCGATTTCCTGCGTATCGGTGCCGACAGCCGCGTGCGCATCGGCGTGCCGATGAAGTTCGTCAACGAGTTGCTTTCGCCCGGTCTCAAGCGTGGCGGCGTGCTCAACATCGTGCGCCGCGAGATCGAGGTGTGGTGCCCGGTCGACAGGATCCCCGAATTCTTCGAGGCGAACCTCGAGGGCCTCGACATCGGCCGCTCGATCCACATCTCCGCGGTGAAGCTGCCGCCGGACGTGAAGCCGACGATCACCGACCGCGATTTCACGATCGCGACCATCGCCGGCAAGAAGGCCGAGGAGGAGGTCAAGCCCGAGACCACGGCGGTCGCCGAGGACGGCACGACGCCTGCTGCGGCGGGCGCGCCCGGTGCGCCCGGAGCCGCCCCGGCGGCGGCCGGCGATCCGAAGGCTGCCGCCGCCGCGGGCAAGGATGCGGCAGGCAAACCCGGTGCAGCGGCTCCGGCCGCGGCGGGCAAGGGCGCGCCGGCAGCGGGCAAGGCGCCCGCCGCCAAGCCACCTGCCGGAAAGAAGTAGTCGAGCATCCGTGCCGGGCCCGACCGCCCGCCACGCGCGAGGCCAAGCGCCATGAAGCTCTACGTCGGTCTCGGCAACCCGGGTGCGAAGTACGCCCGGAACCGGCACAACGTCGGCTTCATGGCGGTCGAGCGGATCGCCGCGCGGCATGATTTCGGGCCGTGGAAGAAGAAATTCCAGGGGCTTGCCGCCGAAGGCGAGATCGCCGGCCGCAAGGTGCTCGCACTGAAGCCCGAGACCTACATGAACGACAGCGGCCAGTCGGTCGGCGAGGCCGCGCGATTCCTGAAGATCGCGCTCGACGACATCGTGGTGTTCCACGACGAGCTCGATCTCGAGCCGGGCCGCGTCAAGCTCAAGACCGGCGGCGGCAATGCCGGCCACAACGGGCTGCGCTCGATCACCGCGCACCTCGGCAACGACTACCTGCGCGTGCGCCTCGGGATCGGGCATCCGGGCGTGAAGGAGCTGGTGCATGGCTGGGTGCTGAACGACTTCGCCAAGGTCGACCGCGACTGGCTCGATCCGCTGCTCGATGCGGTTGCGGACCACGCGGGGCGGATCGCGGCCGGCGACACCGCAAGGTTCCAGACCGAGCTTGCGCGCGCGCTCGCGGAAGATGCGCGCCCCGCGCCGCCGGACGAGCGGTCCCGCAAGCCGACCGCCACGCCATACCCGGCTGGCGAGCGGATGGCGAAGCGCCGGGGCGCGCTCGCCGCCAACCTGAAGAAGTGGCTCGCCGGCGCCAAGAAATCGGACTGAGAGACCTCCCATGGGCTTCAAGTGCGGCATCGTCGGGTTGCCGAACGTCGGCAAGTCGACGCTCTTCAATGCGCTGACGCAGACCGCGGCGGCGGAAGCGGCGAACTATCCCTTCTGCACGATCGAGCCGAACGTCGGCGAGGTCGGCGTGCCCGATCCCCGGCTCACGACGCTCGCGCGCATCGGCAGAAGCGCCGAGATCATCCCGACGCGGCTGACCTTCGTCGACATCGCCGGCCTCGTCCGCGGCGCCGCGGACGGCGAAGGGCTCGGCAACAAGTTCCTCGCCCACATCCGCGAGGTCGATGCGGTCGCTTATGTCCTCAGATGTTTCGAGGACGACGACGTCGCCCACGTCGAGGGCCGCATCAATCCGGTCGCCGATGCCGAGACCGTCGAGACCGAGCTGATGCTCGCCGATCTCGAGAGCCTCGAGGGCCGCGTCGGCGCGCTCGAGAAGAAGGTGCGCGGCGGCGACAAGGAGGCGAAGGCGGCGCTCGCCCTCGTCGAGAAGGTCCTGCCGCTGCTGCGCGAGGGCAAGCCCGCGCGGCTCGCCGCGGTCGCGGACGACGAGCGTGCGCTGTTCAAATCGCTGCAGCTCCTGACCGCGAAGCCCGTCGTGTTCGTGTGCAACGTCGATGAGGCCTCGGCAGCCGGCGGCAACGCCTATTCGAGGCAAGTGGAGGCGCATGCGACCAAGGAGGGCGCGGCGGTCGTCGTGATTTCCGCCAAGATCGAGGCGGAGTTCGCCGGCCTCGCAGCGGAGGACCGTGCCGCATTCCTCGCCGATCTGGGGCTCGCCGAGCCGGGGCTGAACCGGCTGATCCGCGCCGGCTACGGGCTGCTCGACCTGATCACCTACTTCACGGTCGGCCCGAAGGAAGCGCGCGCCTGGACAGTCCCGCGCGGCACCAAGGCTCCGGCCGCCGCCGGCGTCATCCATACGGACTTCGAGAAGGGCTTCATCCGGGCGGAGACGATCGCCTGCGGCGACTACATCGCGCTCGGCGGCGAGGCGGGCTGCAAGGACGCCGGCAAGATGCGGCTCGAAGGCCGGGAGTACGTCGTGCGCGACGGCGACGTGATGCACTTCAGGTTCGCGACCTGAGGGTGCGTGCCGGCCTGCGCCTTCACGGCGTCTTTGGCGGCGGCGTGAGGGCCGGCGAGGCGGCCGGGGGTGCCGCTGACGCCGGCGCGGCGGCGGCAGCGGGCTTCACTGCGACGGGCGCCTTGACCGGGAGCGTGCCGGTCGCGACTGGCGCGGGCTGCGGTGCTGCCGCCTTGGCCTTCACCGCCGGGGCGGGAGTCGCAGCCGCTGCCGGCACTGCGTCACCGGCCTTCGCCTGCACCGGCTGCCCATCGCCCCAGCACACCGTTGCGGCGGCCTTGCAGGTGTGCTCGTCGAACACGACGAAGTCGAGGAACAGCTCGCAGCTCACGTCCTTCTTGCCGGTCGTGTACTTCTTGATGCCGCGCTCGGCGGTCCACTGCGCGATGTACTTGTCGAGCAGGGCCTTGGCGTCCTTGGTCGGCCCGTCCTTGCCGTAGTCGTTCACCGAGAATGCGAGGCGGGTGCACTTGGCCTCGGCGGGGCTCGCGGCGAGGAGCGCAATGGCGATGGCGGCCAGGGCAACGACGGTCGAGTTCAAGCGCATGAGACCTTCCTGTTCAATCGTGATGGTCGGGACGCGGGCCCGAGGTCAATTCTGATAGGGCGAGTCGCCGCCGCGGGGCGCCATGCCGGAATCGAAGAAGAAGCCGTGGTCGAACGGACCCGCGTTGGTCTGCCGGTCGAGATAGGGGTGGCGGTAGACGGAGGTCGAGCCGAACCGCGTGCGGCTGTCGCCGTACGTATTGATGACATCGGCGGTCGAGTACGAATAGCCGCCGCGGCGCGCCGTGAAGCCGCGCACCTGTGGGCCCGACCGGCGATAGGTCCTCGACGCCGGGTGCTCGATGCCGTCGGCGGGTTTGGCAACACGCTTCTCCGCCTGCGCGGCCACTGGGCCGGTCGTGGCCAGGGTAAGCGCAATGAGAGCCGCGGCCGAGATGCCGGCAGCAAGTATGACCTGTCGAGCCATGGCGTTGTCCTTCGATGGGCGTGCCTCTTCGATAGCAGGATACGCGCGAAAGTGAACCATTCGTTGAAGCAATTCAGCGGCCTGGCCGGATTTTGGGCGGGTTGTCGCCGGCTGACCACGCATGCCTCAACCATCTTGGGAGAAAACCACGACCGCCGAGTGGCGCAGGCGCTGCAATCTGCGCCATAGTTGAGGTGGGGGCGATTGCGACAGGGAGGACGCATCATGGACGTGACGACCATGGCCCTGCAGCTTGCCAGTGGCGCCGTCGGCGGCCATCTGGCCGGGACCTACGGGCGCCAGAACGGCGCCGGCATCGTCGGCAATCTGGTCAGCGGCGCCGTTGGCGGCGGGCTGGGCAGCCAGCTGGCGCACGCCGCGACCGGCCTCGGCGCGGCCGCGGTCGCCAGCGGCGATATCGGCGCGATCGTCGCACAGGCGATCGGCGGCGTTGTCGGCGGCGGCGCGCTGACGCTTTTCGTCGGATGGATCGCCAAGGCGCTCGCGCGCTGAGACGGGCTTACTTGCAGAGCGTCGCCTGGATCACGCACTCCGATCCGAGGCCGCCCTTGCCGCATTTGGTGCGCAGCTTGCTCACCTGATAGCCGGGGGCGGAGCCGACCTTCTGGCCGCTCGCCATGAACTGCGCCCACATGCCCCAGTCGGTCGCCTGCAGGACCGCCTCCCACGCCTGGAACTTGGCGCCGTCCTCGGTCGTATTGGTGCCCTGGCCGGCCTTGTTGACGCAGGTGGCGGCGTTGGCCGGGGCTACGAGTGCAAAAGCAATCATCGCTGTCGCGGCGGCGCAGGCGGTACTGAGCTTCAACATCGTTCTCGGTCTCTCAGGTTGCGAAACGACACTCGGCGGCAATGTTAGACCCAGGCAAGGGAGTTGCGCCATCCCGTGCCACTAAATTGCTGATCGTGCGGCACGAATTCAACAAGCCGCGAGCCCGCGTGGCGGAAACGGCTCGCAGCTCCGGCGCCCGCCGGTCGCAAGGCTCAGCTGGCGGGCTGAAGGTTCACCGCCTTGGGGCCCTTCCCGCGCTTGTCGGGCTCGGTCTCGAAGGAAACCCTGGTCCCTTCGCCGATGCTCCCCATGCCCGACTGCTCGACCGCGGTGACGTGGACGAACACGTCCTTGCCGCCCTGATCCGGCGTGATGAAGCCGAAGCCTTTCGCCTGGTTGAAGAACTTGACCGTCCCGGTCTGCCGCATGTCGCGAGGTCTCCTTGGCCCCGAGTGGGTATGAGGCGGGAGCGCACCACCGGCGCGTCCCGGTGAAGCCTAGTCAGTATCGTCCCATGTCGGGGATTCTGTTGCAAGAACGAGGCGCATGCCCGTCAACGTCTCAGCGGCCACAGCAAATCCCGCCCGGCCGGCGCGCCGTCCGAACGTTGTCGACTATGGTCGAACGGTGTCTTGCGCGCAAGGCAAATCCGGCTGCGCGGGCGGCGTCAGCCCGCCTCGCCGTCGCGTCGGCGCTCGCCGACGAGCCAGTCGAGGTCATGTGCGGCTCCGTCGGCCTCGGCGAGACGGCGCGCGAAAAACGGCAGGAGTTGCCTGAGCTCGGCCTCGAGCCCGTAGGTCGGATTGAGGATCACCAGGCCGGTACCCGACAGCAGGTCGGGATTGCGCGGCGGGTGGATGGTCAGCTCCGCCTTCAGCAGCCGCTCGACGCCGAGCCCGACGAGCGCGCGATGGAAGCGCTGGATCACCTTCATGTCCTTGATCGGATACCAGAGCAGGTAGGTGCCGCTCGAGAACCGCCGCGCCGCCGCGTCGAGGCCTTCCGTCAGCCGGATCAGCTCGCCGGGCTCCTCGAACGGCGGATCGACGAGCACGACGCCGCGGCGCTCCCTCGGCGGCAGCAGCGACTTGAGCGCGGTCCAGCCGTCGAGCCGCATGATCTTGGTCTGCTTGTCGCGCGCGAAATGGGCGGCGAGCGCGGCGTTGTCGTCCGGGTGCAGCTCGTTGGCGATCAGCCGGTCGCCGGGCCGCATCAGATGGCGCGCGATGACCGGGCTGCCGGGATAGGCCTGCAGCCGGTTGGCGATATTCTGAGCCGCGATGGCCCCGAGGTAGGGCCCGAGCAACGCTGCTACGTTTGGCGGCAGGGGAGCGGCCGTCGGGCCGGCGATCCTGGCGATGCCGGCCTCCCATTCGCGGGTACGGGTTGCTGCGCCCTGGTCGAGCCGGTAGACGCCGCGTCCCGCATGCGTGTCGATCACCCGGAACGGGCTGTCCTTGCGCTTCAGATGCGTGATGACGCGCGCGAGCACCGTGTGCTTGAGAACGTCGGCGAAGTTGCCGGCATGGAAGGCGTGGCGATAGTTCATGGGGCTGTCAGCAGCGCTCCGGCTGGTCGCCCGGCACGAAGCACTTGAAACTTGACGATGGCAAGCGCAGTTCTAAGGAATTAATACCGACCCTCCGTCCACACCTGTAATGGAGTACCCCATGGCCGCCGTCGTCGTCAGAACGCCGATGCAGTACCTCGACAAGGCCGCCGGCACGCTCCGTGACATGGGGTTGATGCCGGCGAAGGTCGAGCCCGCGCCGATCAACGCGCTGCTCGAGAAGATTTCCGACCTCGACAAGGACAAGATCGCGCTGATCGCGCGCACGCTCGGCCAGGCGGAGGTGTTCAACGAGGTCGTCCGCGAGCACACCTCCCAGATGGAGATCGGCGACCGCTATCAGCGCATCACCGAGGGCTTCAACTCGATCCGCGACGACAGCAAGCGCCTCGTCGACCAGGTCGGCGACGGCAAGATCGACATGCTCGAGCGCGGCACCAACATCTGGATGAAGATCGTGCGCGGCGACATCGCCGACCGCTTCGACAAGATCCGCAAGACCTACCTCGACGTCACCAAGGAGACGAAGAACCAGATCGAGCGGGAGGCCAAGATCCTCGATGCCTACCGCGACTATCGCGGCGCGCTCAAGCATTCCGAGGTCATGTCGCTCGAGGTCTACAAGAAAGCGGAGGCGCGGCTCGAGGACGCCAAGAAGGACCTCGGCAAGGCCTCGGCGGACGTCGCGGGCTTCGCCGGCAAGGACCCCGCCGACCGCGCCAAGCTCGAGCTCATCCGCGACGAGCATCTGCGGCTCACGCAGGAGGAGGAGAAGCGCTACCAGATCGCCAAGGACCTCTCCGACAACCTGACGATCTCCTACAACACGAGCGAGGTCGTGATGGCCCGCCTGATGCAGATGACCTCGGCGAAGGAGCGCGTCTACAGCCAGGCGGTCGCGTTCTTCTCGACCAACGACAGCGTGCTGACCGCGCTCAAGGCCTCGTTCACCGGCATGTTCGGCCTGCATGAATCGACCAAGACCCTCGACGCCATGAAGGAGGGCATGTCGAAGAGCCTGGAGACGATCTCCGAGGTCGGCGACAAGGTGACCGAGGCGGCGATCAGGAGCGGCTATGGGCCGACGATCCGCGCCGATGCGGTGAAGAAGCTGGTCGAAAGCGTCGTCACGTTCCAGGAGCGCTCGACCGAGATCATCGCCGAGATGAGGAAGCTCGCCACGCAGAACTCGGCCGAGATCCGCGAGGCGGTCGAGGCCGGCAAGAAGCGCATCGCCCGGCTTGCGAGCGCGGCGCAAGCTCTGCCGGATCTGCGTTCGTGACCGTCGGCACGCCGAGGTCCTGACCGATGCCCGATACGCCCGTCGCCGCGGCCAAGCCCGACAAGCTCGACGACCTGATGATCGCGATGGACGTGGTCGACACGGTCCGCCACCGCGAGAACCTGGTCAGGCGCGAGCTCAACGAAGCGGGCCGCGAGGCGGAGCTGATCCAGCGCCTGAAGGAGATCTATTCGCAGCAGGGCATCGAGGTGCCCGATCACGTGCTCGCCGAGGGCGTCAAGGCGCTGCGCGAAAGCCGCTTCACCTATGCCCCGCAGCCGCCGGGCCTCAAGCGCTCGCTGTTCACGGCGTGGGTGCATCGCCGGCGTTGGGGGGCGCTCGCCGGCGTGGCGCTCGCGGCCCTGCTCAGCACCTGCGGTGTGCAGTACTTCACGGTGACGCGCCCCGCCCAGGTCGCCGAGGAGCGGGCCCGCATCGAGGTCTCCGACACACTGCCCAAGGCGATCCGCCAGGCCCACGCCGACGTGCTGGCGCTCGGTTCCGATGCCGAGGTCAAGCGGCGGGCCGACCAGCTCAAGGCCGACGGCGAGCGCGCGATCCGCGACCAGGACCGCGTCGCGATGACCCGCATCGGCCGCGAGCTCGGCGAGCTGCGCGAGGAGGTCGCGCGCGACTACACGCTGACGATCGTCTCGCGTCCCGGCGAGACGAGCGGGGTGTGGCGCAAGCCGCCGGCTGGCTCGCAGGTGCGCAATTACTACCTGATCGTCGAGGCCATCGCCGCCGACGGACGCAAGTACAAGCTGCCGATCCGCAACGAGGAGAACGGCACGGTCGAGACGGTCGAGAAGTTCGGCGTGCGCGTGCCGCAGGCGACGTTCGATGCGGTCGCCGCCGACAAGCGCGACGACGGCATCATCCAGAAGAACCGGTTCGGCGTGAAGCGGCGCGGCACCCTCGCGGCCGACTACCAGATGCCCTTCGAGGGCGGCATGATCACGCGGTGGTAAGGACGCATGCGCTCGGGACGCCAGACGCTCAGCTCGATCGAGGAGGCGCTCGGTCGCCTGCACGAGGAGGAGAGCCGGCTCGACGCGGCACTCGCCTCGGCGACGGCGCACGCGGAGGAGCTTGCGCGCGAGCGGGCGACGGCACTCCGAGAGCTCGCCCGCGTCAAGCTCGACGAGATCACTGCCGGGCGGCTCGTCCGCGACCTCGATGCGGCCGAGCGGTGCGCGGTCGCGATCCTCGCCGAGGGCCAGCACCGGCTCGCGGCGACGGCCGAGCGCCGCGAGCGTCTCCTCGCCGAGGTGAAACAGGCGGAGGCGGACCGGCACGCCGCCGCCGCCGCGGTCGAGGCGGCGCTCGAGGCGGTCGAGACGCTGCGCGCGGCAGCCGAGGCCTCGGTCGCGAAAACCGCACCGTGGGCGGCGGCGAAGGCTGCGACCGACGGCACCGAGGCGGTCGCGGTCGAGGCCGAGAAGAAGGCGGCGGGCTCCGAAGCCGAGCTCGCGGCGAAGAAGAAGCCCTACGACGCCGATCCGCTGTTCCTGTACCTGTGGTCCAGCGGCTTCGGCACACAGCGCTACGCCGCCGGCAACGTCACCCGCATGGTCGACCGGGCGATGGCCGCCTACATCGGCTTTCCCGGCGCGCGCGCCAACTACGCGATGCTGATCGAGATCCCGTTGCGCCTGCGCGAGCACGCCAACGCCCGGCGCGCGGCGGCAAATGCGAGTCGTACCACGCTTGCCGACCTCGAGCGGCGCGCGATGGTCGCCGCCGGCATCGAGGCGAAGGAGCGCACGCTTGCGGCCGCCCGCCATCGCCTCGCCGGCGCCGACGAGACGGTCGAGACGAAGCGCGCACTGCTCGGCGAGATCGACGCGGCGCATCAGCGCCTGGTCGAGGGCGGTCCGGGCAGCGCCTACGACCAGGCGCTCGAGACCATCGCCGGCGGCGACAGCACTGACGACATCGCGACGCTCTACCGCGAGGCGCGCCGCACCCAGACCCCGGCCGACGAGGCGATCGTGCGGCGCATCGAGGCGGGGGAAGGCGCGCGGGCCGGGCTCGAGCAGGAGATCACGGGACTGCGCGGCACCGCGCGTGACATCGCCCGGCGCCGGCTCGAGGTCGAGGGCGTGCGCGAGCGCTTCCGCAACGCCGGCTACGACCACCCGCACGCGACGTTCGGCAACGATGGCGAGATCGGGCGTGTGCTGCAGGAGATCCTGTCGGGCGCGGTGCGGAGCGACATGCTGTGGGACCTGATCCGCGCCGGCTTCCGCTATCGCGCGGTGCGTGGCGGGCCCGACTTCGGCATTCCCGACTTCCGCATCCCGTTTCCGGTCCCCGGCGGCGGCGACGGCCCGCGTGGTGGCGGCTGGCGGGTGCCGGAATCGCGCGGCGGCTGGTCGCCGCCGTTCGACACCTCGTCGGGCGGCGGCTCGAGCAGCGACAGCGGCAGCAGCTCCGACAGCGGCGGCTTCTCGACCGGCGGGTCGTTCTGAAGGGGCGCGCGCAAGGCCCGGGGCAATTCAACTCTCGCTCGCGCCACACCCTCAGGTGTCACCCCGGGGCTCGTCCCCGGGGGCCATCGGTCCGCAATCTCCGACTTCCGAGAGCGTTACCCGATGGGTCCCGGTGATAATTGCCGGACTGACACCTCTTGTTCGTCGACCACGGGAGGCAGAACTGAATCGCCCGGGCCTTGTGCCCGGGACCCATGCATCAGCGGACCGCGGTCTGCGAAGCCGGCGAGAGCGGCTCCGCACGTGCCGGCGTCGCAGTATTTCGCTTCGCGCGTCTGTGCATGTGTCGAGATAGGTCCCGGAGACGAGCCACGGTATGACAGTCCTCGTGTCGATAGCGCGCGGCTTGACCCACCCACCATCGCATTCTCCCTGCCGGCAATTCCTTCGCCGTTGACCACGATCATTGCATGCGGGTCGGAAGTTATCCCCCCACCCTCAGGCGCGCTTATATTGGTTGCATCCCGTCGCATCCGAGGGGCGCTTTCTAGAGGCGTCTCGAGAGCGCGCGGCGGGGAGCAGGTCGGGGACGCGAGCGTCACGCGCGCAGTCTCCCTGAGGCTCGCCAGGGCCGCCCCGGTGAAAGTCCGGGGAAGGGTGATCCCTTGAACGTCCTGGGTAGGCCAGAAATCCTGCGCGGGGCGGCGACAGCGCCGCACGTTCTTGACTGTGCTGAGCGGCGCTGCGCCGCCCCGCACCCTCGGACTTTGCATGACGGCGCGGGCCGAGCCCGGCGCCGGGCGCGGCGCTGCGCCAACGCAGCTCCATCGATCGACACCCCCAACTGAAGGTTCGCAACCGACATGACCGATACTCCCGACGCCAACCCGCAACATGAGCTCGCGGCCGCGCTCGCCCAGCAGATGCTGAAAGCGTCACGAGCCGAGATGCGCGCGGTGCCGTGCGCCGACCGCCGCCCCCAGCGCATGCAGCGTCGCCTGCGCCGGCTGGTCGCGATCGACCTCGCCATCCGCGAGCACGTCGCGACCGGCGAGCTGCGCCAGCGCCAGCTCGACAAGCGCGTCCGCCACGCCAGGCACCTCCTCGCCGTGCTGGCAAATGCCGGGACTGACCCCGGGCCGAGATCGGCGCGGCGATTGGAGATAGCAGGGCCGGGGATGATCTGACCGCGGGCCGGCGCCCCATTGACCGCCGGCGTCACCGGGGTGAGGGTTGGGGGAGGCAGGCAATAGGCAGTCGGGCTGGCGAGGCCGAAGGCCCGCGACGAACATCCATCCAACCGAGGATCCGACCATGCCGCGCGGACAGTTCTTCAACATGGGCGACCTCTCCAAGGGCATCCAGCGCAAGCTCGCGGAGGGCATCGCCACCTCGATCTTCGTCGGCGACACCGTGATGGTGTCGTTCGTGCGCTGCGAGCCGGGCGCGAAGGGCAACCTGCACGCCCACCCCGAGGAGCAGTGGGGCGTGCTGCTCGAGGGCTCGGGCACGCGCACCCAGGACGGCGAGCGGCTTGCGGTCAAGAAGGGCGATTTCTGGCTGACGCCCGGCGGCGTCGAGCACTCGTTCGAAGCGGGAGCAGAAGGCGCGACCGTGCTCGACATCTTCTCGCCGCCCCGCGCCGAATACAGGAAGCCCGGCTCTGGCTTCGACGCGGGCTGAACGAAGGCCGCGGCCGAATGGCACTTCTTCACGCGCGGTCACAGGCTGGCAATCGGCTGACCGCAATCTACGCCACCGCTTCGGCGGCGATCGCAAGCGGCACCGGCGCCGCGCCGAGCAGGAGGTCGGCGATCGCCTGCTCGCGCCGGCTGTCCGATGGCGCGAGCGGGTCGCGGCCGGCGAGCTTGTGGTCGAGCGCGAGCCCGGCGAGCAGCAGCCGGCGCGCATCGCCGCGGCGCGCATGCACGTGCACCGCCTCGGCCGCGAGCATCACCGCCGAGGCGGCATGGTAGAGCGCGCTGGTCGCCCGCCGCGCCTCGCTCTCGTTGCCGGCGTCACCCGCGACGGCGCGCGCCAGCGCGAGCGACCGGTCGAGCGCGGCACGCAGGCGGTCTCGGAATGCGGGCGGAATCCCGCCTGCCTCGCCGAGCCGCGCCTCGAGATCGGCGGCGAGCGCGCCATCGGCGCCGTGGCGGCCGACCGCGCGCGCGATCGCATCGAGCGCGACGATGTTGCCGGTGCCTTCCCAGATCGACCCCAGGTGGGCGTCGCGCAGCAGCCGCGCCGGCGCGAATTCCTCGATGTAGCCGACGCCGCCGCGGAACTCGAGCGCATCGCCGCAGACCTTGCGCGCATCCCGCGTCGCGCGGAACTTGAGCACCGGCGTGAGGATGCGCACGAGCGCTGCCGCCTGCTGGCTGCCCGCGCGCTCGGCGCGGTCGAGCGCGTCGGCGGTGAGGAAGCACATCGACAGCGCCTGCTCGAGCGGCAGCAGCATCTTGAGAAGCTGCCGGCGGGCGAGCGGCAGCTCGATGATCGGGCGGCCGAATGCGCGGCGGCCCTGCGCCACCGCCAGCGCATCGTGGAGCGCGCGACGCATGAGCGCGGTCGACTTCACACCGTTGCTGAGCCGCGACCAGTTGACCATCAGGGCCATCTGCACGAAGCCACGGTCGAGCCGGCCGACGGCATGGGCGAGCGCGCCTTCGAGCTTGATCTCGCCCGAGGCCATCGAGCGGGTGCCGAGCTTGTCCTTGAGCCGCACGATCCGGTAGCGGTTGGGCGTGCCGTCATCGAGCCGCCGCGGCATCAGGAAGAGGCCGAGACCGCGCGTGCCGGCCGCCGCGCCTTGCGGCCGCGCGAGCAGCATGACGATCGCCGCGTCGGCATTCGAGCAGAACCACTTCTCGCCGCTGAGCCGCCAGTGATCGCCTTCCGGCATCGCGACCGTAGTCAGTCTGCCGACGTCGGAGCCGCCCTCCTTCTCGGTCATGAACTGGGCGCCCTGGGTCAACCGCGCCATGTCGGTCTCGAGGAGGCCGGGGAGGTATTTCGCCTTGAGCGCCGCCTCGCCGAAGCGATCGAGCAGCATGGCGGCGCCGTCGGTCACGTTGATCGGGCAGCCCAAGCCGAACTCGGCCTGGTTGAACAGATACGTGAAGGCGTGCTTGGCGACCGCCGGATAGGTATCGGGCCAGCCGAGCAGGCCCTTGCGATGCGAGAGCGCGTGGATGGCGAACTCGCCGAACGCCGCGCGCTCGAGCTCGCGGTAGGCCGGGTGGTACTCGATCCACTGCTCGTCGCGGCCGAAGCGGTCGCGATGGTGCAGCACGGGTGGGTGCCGGTCGGCCATCCGCGCGCAGGCGTCGAGGTGCTCGCCGGCGAGCGCGCCGAGACGGTCGAGATGGGGCTCGATGTGGCGCCGGAGCCGCTCCGGCAGATAGACGTGCAGCAGGTCGGCGAGCGAGGGGTCGGCGCGAAAGAAATTGAGCCCGGTCGTATCGGGTGCGATCGCGCTCGCCGGGCCCGGTGTGCGCTCGCTCATGTCGCCTCCGCGCCCTCAGCGCTTCACGAGATAGACGGTCAGCATCAGCACGATGATCGCAATGAACTGCAGCCCGACCCGCCAACGCATGAACGTCTGGCTGGCATTGGCGCTCCTGCCCCTGAGCAACGTCCCGAGGCCGAGCACCAGCACCACGGCGACGGCGCCGACCGCAGCCATCGCCAGGGCATTCGATACGCTCGCCATCGACGTCATCGGGATTTCCGAAAGTTGCGTCCGGGGTCAAGGTTTAGGCCCCCTGCGCGGCATTTGCCAACACCTGTCTCGCCGATTGCGGCAATTGCGGTTTCAAGCAGGATGGGTCCGCACTACAGTGGCGCGGAGCCAGATTCGCCGTAATTGACCTTGAAGTTGCAGGGATTGTGGTGGGGCATCGAGGCCGTGGCATTGGCCCAGGCGTAGCAGGGGGGAGTCCCGCGGCGGCCGGACCGGCAAGGCGTCGAGATGAATGCATCCAGGGGACTTATGCGCTCGGGTCTAATGCCAGCAGCAGTGGACCGTCGCGAGGCCGCATCAGGAGGCGGCAAGCCGCCTCGGCGTGCGTGCGCCGCCGCCGGCGCTGGCACTCTGCTTGCCGTCGTCGCGTGGGCCGCCTGCGGCATGCCGAGCCCGGTCCGGGCCGAGGACGCGACCGCCGCCGCGACGCAGCAACTCAAGGCGAACCGGCAGAAGCTCGACGAAACGGAGCGGCGCGCAAGCCTGCTGCAGAGCGACCTCGCGGTGATGGACAGGGAGCGCGCGGAGCTCAACGCGCGGCTGCAGGAGACGGCCCGCCTGATCCAGCGCAGCGAAGGGCAGATGAGCACGATCGAGGCGCGGCGGGACGAGCTCGAGCAGCAGCAGAAGCTGCTGCAGGGCTCGCTCGCCCAGCGGCACGATACCATCGCCAAGCTGCTCGGCACCATGCAGCGCATGGGACGCAATCCGCCGCCGGTGATCATCACGCGGCGCGAGGATGCACTGCAGATGGTGCGCAGCGCGATGCTGCTCGCCAAGGCGTTCCCGCAGCTGCGCGGGCAGGCCGAGCATCTGGTCGCGAGCCTCAACGAGCTCGCCGGGGTGATGGGCGAGATCAAGACCGAGCGCGCGAAGCTCGAGGGCGAGACCGCGCGGCTCAAGGATGCGCAGGTGCGCCTCGCCTCGCTGATGGAAGCCAAGAGGCAATCGCTCGCCGAGCGGCGCGACGAGCTCGAGGACGTCCGGCGCGCCGCGAAGGAAATCTCGAAGAACGTCACCGACCTCTCCGAGCTGATCGCGAGGCTCGACCGGGCCGTGGCGCAGCGCACCCCGCTCGGCGCCTACGAGCGCGAGGCGGCAGCCGCGAGCGCGCCGCCGCCTTTGGCCAAGGATGCGGCCGCGCCGGCTCTGACCCAACCGGCGCCTCCGCCAGCAGCCGCGCCCAAAGGCACGCGGGTCGCCATCGCCGTTCCGCCGAAGCCCGGCTCCGTCGTCGAGCTCGCGCCATCCGGCGCGGCGTTTTCCGGCAACGCGTCGCGGATGAAGCCGGCCATCGCCTTCCACCTCGCCAAGGCGCAGCTGCCGCTGCCGGCACACGGCAAGCGCGTCCTCACATTCGGTGACAAGACCCAATATGGGACGGTCTCCAAAGGCATCGTGATCGAAACGCGCCACAGCGCGCAAGTCACCGCGCCCTGCGACGGCTGGGTCGTTTACGCTGGCGAGTTCCGAACCTACGGACAACTCTTGATCATCAACGCCGGTGGCGGCTACCATGTCCTGCTGGCGGGGCTGAGCCAGATCGACGTGCAGCTCGGCCAGTTCGTGCTGGCGTCCGAGCCGGTCGGTACGATGCGCGCGCAACCGAAGAGCAAGGCCCAGGACAATTCGCCGTTGCTGTTCGTCGAGTTCCGCAAGGATGGGCAGTCGATCAATCCCGACCCGTGGTGGGCGGACGCTTCGCAGAAGGTGCAAGGATGACACGCAGGTCCGATTTCGCGTTCTGGTCGTTCATGGCCATGACGGCGCTCGCAGGCGTGACGACGGTGATGAACGTCAGCCGCACCTACTCGGCGACCTCGCCCAACAGCGAGATCTACAAGCAGCTCGACCTGTTCGGCGACGTGCTCGAGCGCGTGCGCTCGGACTATGTCGAGAAACCGGAGGACTCGCAGCTGATCGAGTCGGCGATCAACGGCATGCTGGCGGCGCTCGATCCGCACTCGGCCTACCTCTCGCCCAAGCACTTCCGCGACATGCAGGTGCAGACGCGCGGCGAGTTCGGTGGCCTCGGGATCGAGGTCACGATGGAGAACGGCATCGTCAAGGTCGTCTCGCCGATCGACGACACACCCGCCTACAAGGCCGGCCTGCAGGCGAACGACCTGATCACCCATCTCGACAACGACCAGATCGTCGGGCTGACGCTCGAGCAGGCGGTCGAGAAGATGCGCGGTCCGGTCAACACGCCGATCACGCTGACGGTGATCCGCAAGGGCAAGGACGAGCCGTTCGACGTGAAGATCGTGCGCGACGTCATCCGCATCAACGCCATCAAGTCGCGCCTCGAGCCCGACGGCGAGGTCGGCTACGTGAAGGTTTCGACCTTCAACGAGCAGACGCACACCAACCTCGTGAAGGCGGTCGATGCGATCAAGAAGCAGGCGGGTCCGAAGCTGAAAGGATACGTCATCGACCTGCGCAACAATCCCGGTGGCCTGCTCGACCAGGCGGTGCTCGTCTCCGACGACTTCCTCGAGAAGGGCGCGATCGTGCTCACCAAGGGCCGCAATCTCGAGGAGACCCAGAGGAGCCAGGCGCGGCCCGGCGACATCGCCGATGGCAAGAAGATCATCGTGCTCATCAACGGCGGCTCGGCCTCGGCGTCCGAGATCGTCGCCGGCGCGCTGCAGGACCACAAGCGCGCGACCGTGGTCGGCACGCGCTCGTTCGGCAAGGGCTCGGTGCAGACGATCATTCCGCTCGGTGCGAACGGCGCGATCCGGCTTACGACCGCGCGCTACTACACGCCCGCCGGGCGCTCGATCCAGGCCAAGGGCATCGACCCCGACATCGTCGTCGAGCAGGAGCTGCCGGACGAGCTCAAGGGCAAGGACACGCCGAAGCCGCGCGGCGAGGCGAGCCTGCGCGGTCACCTGAGGACCGAGGCGAAGGACAAGAAGGAGGAGTCGGGCTCCTCCGCCTACGTGCCGAAGGAGCCGGAGAAGGATACCCAGCTCCAGTTCGCAATGCGGATGGTGCGCAGCGGCCAGGCCGATGTGCCGGCGCCGGCCGGCGAGAAGAAGGCGAACTGAGCAAGCAGCCGGTGCAGATTGGACGCCGAAGTACGAGATCGGCGCGGGCGTCCATCGGGCGCCCGTTGCCGTTTCGAGAGCTGAGTTGGACGACGTGGCGGGCCTCGTGACCATTCCAGACCTCCCCTATCGGCCGTGCGTCGGCATCATGGTGATCAACCGCGAAGGCCGCGTCTGGATCGGCCAGCGCATCGGCGCCGACGGACGCCGCGCCGATCCCGGCGGCAACCGCTGGCAGATGCCGCAGGGCGGAATCGACGAGGGCGAGGACACGCGCGCGGCCGCACTTCGCGAGCTCGCCGAGGAGACCGGCATGCATACCGTCGAGATCATCGGCGAGTGCCCGGACTGGCTGACCTACGACCTGCCCGCGCACCTCGTCGGCACCGCCTGGGGCGGGCGCTACCGCGGTCAGCGGCAGCGCTGGTTCGCGGTTCGTTTCCATGGCGCGGACAATGAGATCAACATCGGGTCAACCGCTGGTCGCGAGGCTGAGTTCGACGACTGGCAATGGGTGGCGGTCGACGACGTGCTGGCGCGCATCGTTCCGTTCAAGCTCGACGTGTACGGACAGGTCGTCGCCGCGTTCCGATCGCTCGCCGTGCCGCTCGATGCGGCGGTGGGGGCGGGCAGTGGAGGACCGCGGTCATGACCGCACGCGGCACGCCCGGGCCTGCGGCCGTGGTCCTCGCGGCGAGCGCGCTCGTCGCGGTCCTGCTGCTGCCGGCGGAGGCCGGCGCCCAGGCGCAAGGCTCCTCGCCGCAGCCGCTCGCGAAGGCGAAGCTGAAACCGGGTGTCGAGCTGCTGGCCCGCGCGATCGACATCGTGCGCCGCCGCTACGTCGTCGAGCCGGAGGATGCCAGGCTGGTCGACGACGCGATCCGCGGCATGCTCTCGCGGCTCGATCCGGACGCGCACTACTTCACGCCGGAGGACCTGCGCGAGATGCAGAGCGGACGCAGCCAGGTCGGCACGCTCGGGCTGCACCTGCGGAAGGAGCCGCTCGCCAAGTCCTCGATCGTCGGGCTGCGGGTCATCACCGCGGACGACGATTCGCCCGCCGCCGAGGTCGGCCTGCGCCCGCTCGATCTCATCACCCACATCGACGGCCAGCCGGTGACGCCGCGGCTTTCGGTCGAGCGCGCCGGGCGGCGGCTCTCCGGACCACCGCAATCGCCGGTGACGCTGACGGTGCTCCGGCGCGGCCAGGGCGAACCGGTGCGCGTGACGCTGCTCCGCGCCGCCGCGCGCCGGGCGAGCCGCGTGGCGATGCTCGACAGCGGCGTCCTCCTCGCGCGACCGCCGACACTCGGCGACGACCTGGCCAGGCCGTTCGTTGCCGACATGATGCGCGCGCGCCAGGCGGCCGGCGCTGCGTTCCGCGGCGTCGTGCTCGATCTGCGCGACAGCGCCGGCGGTCCGATCGGCGAGGCCGTCGCGATTGCCGACGCGTTCCTCGAGGGCGGGACCGTCGCGACGGCGCGGCCGCGCTCGCCGGGCCGTGCCACGGCGCTGCAGGCGGCACCCGGCGACCTCGCGGCCGGTCATCCGGTGGCCGTCGTCATCAACGGCGGCACCACGGGCGCCGGCGAGGTCATTGCCGGAGCACTCAAGGACCGCGGGCGGGCGACGATCGTCGGAGTGCGCTCGTTCGGCCGCGCCTCGCTGCAGACGCTGGTGCCGATCGGCGAGCGGGGGAGCGGCGGCGCGGTTCTGCTGACGACCCTGCGCTACCTGACACCGTCCGACCGGCCGATCGACGGCAAGGGCATCGAGCCCGACGTCGTGATCGCGGCGTCGGACGGCTCACCCTGCCGCGACGGCGATGCAGCGAGCGAGGACGTCGAGTGGCGCTGCGCCCCGCGGCTGCCCGCGAGCGACCCTCAGCTCGCCCGCGCGGTGCAGGCGATCCTCGGCGAGCGAAAGGCCACCCGTGGCGACACCACGACCCCGTGACGAGGCCGATCCATCGAGCAATCGTGCCTGCCCGGCGAAGCGACGGGCGCACGGGAATTTTGATCTTCCTGCCATCTTCATGTATGCTTTGTCTGTCAGTGCTTCGTCGCCATCAGGTGCGTCTCAGCGGGGGCTCGAGAAGGAAGCCGGCACTTGCAACGTGTGACGACGCGCGGCGAAGCGCGCTTGCCTCTCCGGCCCTGCGTCGGGATCGCACTCTTCAACGCCAAGGGCCGTGTGTGGATCGGCCGGCGCCTGCCGAAGTGGCTCGGCGGAAGATCGGCCCACATCTGGCAGATGCCGCAAGGCGGCATCGACCGGGGCGAGACGCCCGAGAAGGCGGCCTTGCGCGAGCTCGCCGAGGAGACCGGCGTCACCAGCGTCGAGATCGTCGACGCGATCGACGGTTGGCTCACCTACGAGCTCCCCGACGAGCTACTCGGTGTCGCGCTCAAGGGCCGCTATCGCGGCCAGAAGCAGCGCTGGTTCGCGATGCGGTTCACCGGCCGCGACAGCGAGATCGATATCCGTGCACCCAAGGGCGAGAAGGCGGAGTTCGACGACTGGCGCTGGGCAAGCTTGCGGGAGCTGCCGCGGCTGGTGGTGCCGTTCAAGCGGCCGCTCTACGCGACGGTGATCGCCGAGTTCGCGCATCTCGCGCGATGAATGGAGCGCCGCGCGAGCAGGGGGAAAGAGTGCCGTTCACGACGTTCTCTGGTCCCGGCCGCTTCTGGCGCGGCAATCTGCACACCCATTCGACGCTGTCGGACGGCGTGTTCGCGCCGGACGCGGTCGCCGAGTTCTACCGCGACGCCGGCTACGACTTCATCGCGCTGACCGAGCACTTCTGGCCGGCCTACGGCTTCCGGATCGCCGATACGCGCGGCCTTCGGCGCAACACGTTCACGACCATTCCCGGTGCCGAGCTGCACGCGCCGGCGAACTCGCGCGGCGAGGAATGGCATATTGTCGCCGTCGGACTGCCGCTCGACTTCGCCCCGCGTCGCGACGGCGAGACGGGGCGGGAGATTGCCGACCGCGCGCTCGCGGCCGGCGCCTTCGTCGGCATCGCGCACCCGCAGTGGTCGGGCCTGACGCTCGCCGACGGCGAGGCGCTGGCGCACGTGCACGCGGTCGAGATCTACAACCACGGCTGCGCCGTCGACAGCGACCGCGGTGACGGCCTGGTGCTGTGGGAGCAGTTGCTCGCCGCCGGCCACCGGCTCTCCGGCTATGCCGCGGACGACGCGCACTTCGCGACGCCCGACCCCGGTGGCGGCTGGGTGATGGTGAAAGCCGAGGCGCTCGAGCCGGAGTTGCTGGTCGCGGCGCTGAAGCGCGGCGACTATTACTCGAGCCAGGGGCCTGTGCTGCACGACATCGTGGCCGAGGGCAACGAGGTGAGCATCGCCTGCTCGCCGGTGCGCACGCTGATCGTGGTCGGCCGCGGCCAGCCCTCGCGCGCCAGGCACGGCCTCTCCATGACGCGGGCAATACTTTCGCTCGACCCGTTCCCGGCCGGCGGCTACGTCCGCATCGTCGCCATCGACGACCACGGCCGCCGTGCCTGGAGCAACCCGGTGTGGCGGTGAGGGGTGGACAGGGAGGGTCCATTCCGCGGCGCCGCATCCCGATCCATTTTCGTCATCCCGGCATTTGCCTGCCCCGATGCAGATCGGGGTTGCCGGTACCCACGGAGCCGAGGTCTCCGGCCCCTCGGCTGTTGCGCGATCGATCCCGGCGCCAGGCGCCGGGACGACAGGTGTGGGTGGGCCGCGAGACAATCGCATGGCGATGCCACGCCCGCTCGCACCCATCACTTCCAATCCCCGACCTCCGCCCGCGGCAGGCCGAGGTTGTCGCGCAGGGTGACGCCGGCGTAGTCCTTGCGGTGGAGGCCGCGCCGCTGCAGCTCCGGCACGACGAGGCGCACGAAATCCTCGTAGGAGCCGGGCAGGTGCGTGCCGGCGACGACGAAGCCGTCGCAGGCGTTGTGGAACCACTCCTCGAGACCATCGGCAACGTCCTTCGCGGTGCCGACGAACAGCGGGAACTCACGGATCGTGCCGCGCATGGAGAATTGCACGAAGTCGCGGATGGTCGGATTCTTCTTGCCCGATAGCATGACGACGCGGTCGAGGATCGCGCGCAGCCCGCTGATCGACTTGAGCTCGTCATCGGTGAAGCTCTCGTCCATGGGCTTCGACGCGAAGTCGAAGTTCAGCACCTCCGACAGCAAGGCGAGCGCGTCGACGGGCTTGGCGAGCTTGTCGATCACCGCCATCTTGTCCTCGGCCTGCGCCTTGGTCTCGGCGGTGATGCAGTAGACGGCGGGGGCGACGCGCACGCTCGCGGGATCACGCCCGGCCTTGGCGATCGTCTCCTTGAAGCCCTCGTAGATCCGCTTGCCGATCTCGAGCGTCGGATAGACGCAGAACACGAGCTCGCCCCAGCGCGCGGCGAACCGCTGGCCGCGGCCGGACTGCCCCGCCTGGATGATGACCGGGCGCCCTTGCGCGCCGCGCGGCACGGTGAACGGCCCCTTGGAACGGAACCATTTGCCCGTGTGGTCGAGCCGGCGGACCTTCCCCGGATCGGCGAACAGCCCGCTCGCCTTGTCGGCGACGATGGCATCGTCGGCCCAGGTGTCCCAGTGGCCGAGCACCACCTGCATGAACTCGTCGGCCTTGTCGTAGCGCAGGTCGTGCTCGGGATGCTCGGCCTGGCTGAAGTTCATCGCCTCCGAGGTGTTGAGCGAGGTGACGACGTTCCAGGCGACGCGGCCCTTCAGCATCAGGTCCATGGTCGCGAACACGCGCGCCACGTGGAATGGCTCGTAATAGGTCGTCGAGTAGGTGGTGCCGAGACCGAGTTTCTCGGTCGCGAGGCCCATGCACATCAGCAGCGTGGCCGGGTCCATCTTCACGACGCGCACGCCGTTGCGGACGGCCTCCGCGTGGTCGTTGCCGAGGATGTCCGGCATGGCGAGGCGGTCGTCGAAGAAGGCGAGGTGGAACTTGCCCGCTTCCAATGTGCGGCCGATGCGCTGGTAGTATTCGGCGGTGAGGAAGTCCTGCATCGACGCCGGATGGCGCCAGGAGCCGACGTAGTTCGAGCAGTTCTGCGCCTGCAGGAACCCGATCAGGGCCATCTCGCGTCGCTTGCTCGCCATCGGCCCGTCTCCCCGTTAGGCGCGGGTCGCCTACCGTTTGGCGCGAAATCGTCGCAGCGTCCAGGCATGGGTCCAGCAAAATGCACGCTGCAGCCCTGCTGATGGCAGCCGTCGAGTGCCGGGAGAGCCTGCGACGCTATCGTCCGCGCGTTTTCGTCGACCGCCGGCGAACCGGGCCGGTGCTGCGCGTCCAGCGGTGAGATGCACCTCCTCGCCAGGCCTTTCCGCAAAGTCTACCGACGACTTCCGCAGCCGGCAGTCTGTGGCACCGATGCGAAATCGCAGCCCTGTCGCTACCCGGCCAGCAACATGACCGCCGCGACCAGCAGAACGGCGGCCAGCAGCGTGCGGAGCACGCCATCGGGCAGGCGGACCCCGAGCCGGGCGCCGAGCCACACTCCCGGGACCGAGCCGACCAGTAGCGACCCGAGCAAATGAACATCGAGATGCCCCATTGCCAGATGGCCCATGCCGCAGACCAGCGTCAGTGGAATTGCGTGCGCGATGTCGGTGCCGACGATGCGCTGCGCAGTCATGGCCGGCACGGCAACAGCGAGTGCAACCACGCCGAGCGCACCGGCGCCGATCGAGGTGAGCGCGACGAGCACGCCGAGCAGTGCGCCGATCACGGCGAGCCGGGGCATCTGGGTTGCCGGCGCGTCGGCGCCGTCACGCGTGCCTGAATGTCGGGAGCCGATCAGTGGGCGCAGCAGGAGTGCGCACACGGTCAACATGAGCACGACGCCGAGTGCTGTCCGGATCAGCGACGCCAGCATCGACTTGTCGATAGCGGCGAGCCACAGCACACCGAGCGTCAAGACGGCGGCCGGCAGGCTGCCGATGGCCAGTCCGCGCAGGACCCGGGTGTCGACCGCACCGAGCTTGTGATGCACGACGGCTCCCGCCATCTTCGTCGCCGACGCAAACAAGAGGTCGGTGCCGACGGCCACCAGCGGCGGAACGCCGAAACCGAGCACGAGCGCCGGCGTCGTCAGCGAGCCTGCCCCAACGCCCGTCGCTCCGACCAGGAGGCCGACGCACAGGCCGAGCGCCGGCAGCGCCACCCACGCGCCGAGTGAGCCCGGGTCCATTGGTGCGATCCGTCAATCAGAGCCCGAGTTGGTCGCGGTGTCGTCGGCGACAGTGACACCGGCTTCACGCAACAGTGCAACGGTTGCCGATGCCCGCCGCGCGAACTCGTCCTCGGCGCCGTCGACACCCGCGAGATCGGCGCAAATGCCGCGCTCCAGCATCGCGCGGGTGAGCCGGTACACCTGGCTGCGGGCCGGCGCACCGCGTGTCGCGGCTCTCGCCGTTGCGGACGAGATCGTTCCGCCGGCGATCGTCGATCCGGAGATGGCATCGACGAGCACGAAAGCGCCGGTCGCGGGTTGATCGATGAAGGGATCGACGGCGATCGGACGTGCCAATGTGATGCTGGCGACTGCAATGTCATTGGCCGCACAGGTGTCCGCTCGCTTTCTGGCAAGGGATTCGAGATCCAGCAGACCCTTGATCTCGAGCTCAGATACCGGCGCGAGGTCGGTTGCGGTCCGCAGCAGCAGCTGTGCACGTGAGTCGAACGGCGCCTCGGACAGCCACACGAGTTTCACGTCGAGGCTCAGCGCGGCGGTGGGTGCTTTCCGCGGGAATGACAGGATCGCGCCGCGCGAGATATCGAGATCCCGATCGAGGATGACGGTCGTCGCCTCACCGGCAACCGCGGTTTGGCGGTCCCCGTCGAAGGTCGCGATGCGGGCGACTTTGGCGGCTCGGCCGCTGATCGGATCGAGGACCTCGTCGCCGACGCCGACCCGTCCGGAGGTGATCGTACCCGCCAGGCCGCGGAAATCCTGGCCGTCGCGCAAAACGGTCTGCACCGGCATGCGGAACGGTCCGCGGCTTGCCTCGCGGGCGCCCTCGACGCGCGAGAGCACCTCGAGCAGAGTAGGCCCCGTGTACCACGCCATCGCCTCGGACGCCTTCGCGACGTTGTCGCCCGTCACCGCGGCCACCGGCAGCGCCTCGGCTTCCCCGAACCGGAACCGCCACGCGAGCTGCTTGAATTCCGCCTCGATCTCGTTGAACCGATCCTCGGACCAGCCCACGAGGTCCATCTTGTTGACCGCCAGAATCACGCGCCGAATGCCGAACAGATCGAGGATGGCAGCGTGACGCTTGGTCTGCGGCCTCAATCCATGGCGGGCGTCGATCAGCATCACGGCGACATCGGCGTGACTGGCGCCGCTCGCCATGTTGCGGGTGTATTGCTCATGGCCGGGGCTGTCGATGATCACGAAGCGGCGATCGGCCGTGTCGAAATATCGCCACGCGATGTCGATCGTGATGCCCTGCTCGCGCTCCGCCAGCAGGCCGTCGACCAGCAGGCTGTAGTCGAGCTGCGACCCGTCGAGCACGCGCCGTGCCGACTTCCGCAAGCCCTCCCGCTGGTCCTCGAACAGGTCGGAGGCGTCCCACAGCAGGCGGCCGATCAGCGTCGACTTGCCATCGTCGACCGAGCCGCAGGTGAGCACGCGCACCATGCCGGCAAGCTCGCGCATTGGCGCAATGCGCGCGGCCGGAGCGGGCGCAGGGGACACGGCAGGCGCCCTGGCGCGTATGGAACGGATGCTCACTAGAAGTAGCCTTCCTGCTTCTTCCTCTCCATGGCGCCGGTCTGATCGTGGTCGATGAGGCGGCCGACGCGCTCGGAAGTCCTGGCGGCGAGCGTCTCGGCGACGACGGCGTCGACCGTATCGGCATCCGACATGACGGCCGCCGTCAGCGGCCAGCAGCCGAGCGTTCGAAAGCGAACGCGGCGCGTTCGGGTCCGCTCGTGCGGTTTCAGGAGGAGGCGCTCATCATCGAGCACGAGCAGCTGCCCGTTGCGCTCGATGGTCGGGCGGTTGGCCGCGAAGTAGAGCGGCACGACATCGAGCTTCTCGCGCGCAATGTAGCGCCACACGTCCTTTTCGGTCCAATTGGAGAGCGGAAACACGCGCGCTGTCTCGCCGGCTCCGAGCCGTCCGTTCAGCAGGCGCCACATCTCGGGCCGCTGGCGACGGGGGTCCCAGCGATGGCCCGCGGTCCGGAAGGAGAAGACGCGCTCCTTCGCTCGGCTCGCCTCCTCGTCGCGGCGGGCGCCGCCGATCGCGCAGTCGAAGCCATGGGCGTCGAGCGCCTGCTTCAGGGCCTGCGTTTTCATCACGTCGGTGTAGACCGACGGGGCGTGGTCGAGCGGGTTGATGTTGCGGGCGAGGCCGTCCGCATTCGTGTGCGTGATCAGCGCGAGGCCGTGCGCCTTCACCGTCGCGTCACGGAACCTGATCATGTCGCGGAATTTCCACGTCGTATCGACGTGGAGGAGCGGGAATGGCGGCCTGGCCGGCCAGAATGCCTTGCGCGCCAGGTGCAGGAGCACGGTCGAATCCTTGCCGATCGAATACATCAGCACCGGCCGGCTAAACTCGGCGGCGAGCTCGCGGAAGATGTGTATGCTCTCCGCTTCCAGCAGGTCGAGGTGGGCCAGAGGAACGGTCATGATGCCGGCACCGTCCGGTTCGAATGACTGTGCAGGCCGCATTCCCTGCCGTCATGCTGCTCCCACCACCAGCGGCCGGCGCGGATGTCCTCGCCCGGTCGGATCGCGCGCGTGCAGGGCTGGCAGCCGATCGAGGGAAAGCCCCTGGTGTGCAGCGGATTGACGGGAATTTCGTGCTCCGCGATGTAGTGCTGCAGCCGTTCGAGCGACCAGTCGGCGAGCGGATTGATCTTCAAGAGGGCGTGCTCGGCGTCAGGCTCGGCAAACGCCACGTCGGCGCGACCGGCCGATTGACCTCGCCTGAGGCCGGTAATCCAGGCCGCCGAGCCCCTCAATCCGCGTCGCAGCGGCAGCACTTTGCGCACGTTGCAGCACGCCTTGCGCGCGTCGATCGAGGTGCGGAAGCCGAGAATGCCGTCGCGGGCGACCGTCTCTTCGACATCGGCTGCCACGGGGACCAGGACGTCGATCGGCACTCCGTAGCGCCGGACGCTCGCGGCCAGCGTGTCGATGGTTTCCGGAAAGTGGCGCCCGGTGTCGAGGGTGAAGACCGAGACATCGAGCCCCGTCGCCGCGATCGCATGCAGAACCGCTTGGTCCTCGAGGCCGAGGCTTGTCGAAAAGGCAATCCGGCCGGACACGGCCTGGCGCACGTGAAGGAGGCGATCCTCCAGCGTCGATATCTGCCCCAGCTGCCGGCAGAGCCGCGTGCTTAATTCGGTCATGTGCATCAAATCCAAGGTTCACATAGTGAATATAGAAAAATATCCCAAGAATCCAGACTAAAATCCCGTGAAAAAGAATCCTATTCCCTTTCGTTCATCAAGAACGGGGCTGCTGCAACTGCATCTGAGGGGGCAGCTTTTGCCCGGAAGGGGCTCGATCGGCGAAATGCCTCCGGGGAGGTGCGATGAGGGTGCGGCCGCGACGGCCTCGGTGCGCCCCAAGGTCCCGCCGGAGGCTGGACCGTCCTCCTCACCCGATGAACGGCACCTTCCAGAGCATCAGAAAGCCGTTGAGGGTCAGCAGCGCGCCGAGCACGCCGAGCAGGCCGCTGATGCCGAGCAGCATCGTGCCGCCGGTGATGATCACGATCGAGGCGAGCACGATCGCGATCTGCAGCATCGCCTGGCCGTAGTCGAAGTAGGGGTCCTTGGCCATCGCGAGGTCGCGCTCGGACTCGAGCGCCTTGCCCTTCTTCCAGAGCTCGTCGAGACCCTCGTTGGTCTTCGGGTCGCTGGTCAGCAGTTTGTCCTGCTCCTTGTAGGACTTCACCTTGTCGCGGATCGCGGTCCTGGCGGTATCGGGCATTCCCGGGTTGGCAGCCAACAGCAGCTCGAGTTCGTCGGCGTGGACGCGCAGCACATGCCGGCGCATGTTCTTGGCCTGAAAGAAGTTCCACAGGTTCGACGCCTCGATGTTCTTGATCATGGCGTCCTTGGCGGCGTTGCTGCCGCCGGTCGCGCAGACGGCCAACAGCACCGCGAGGATGCCGATGTAGACGCCGATCCACTTGTCGCGATCGCCCTTGTTGGCGTCCTTCGCATCACGGCCGAGTTCATCCCAAACCATGGAGTGCTTCCCTGCGATGTGTTTTGAATGCTCAGGCGGTCAGCTCGCGGCTCGACGCCACGCTGCCATCAGCGTTGAGCCGATAGACGATCGGCACGCCGGTCGCGACCTCGCGCTCGAGGATCTGGGCCCCCGACAGCGCCTCGAGCTTCATGATGATCGAGCGCAGCGAGTTGCCGTGCGCCGCGACAATGACGTTGCGGCCGGCCTTCACGTCCGGCCATATGCGGGCCTCGTAATAGGGCAGCGTGCGCGCGGCGGTGTCCTTCAGGCTTTCCCCGCCCGGCGGCGGGATGTCGAAGCTGCGTCGCCAGATGAGAACCTGCTCCTTGCCCCACCGCTTGCGGGCATCGTCCTTGTTCAGTCCCGCGAGCTCTCCGTAGTCGCGCTCGTTGAGGGCCTTGTCCTTGATGGTCTGCAATCCGGACTGGTCGAGCTCGCCGAGAATGAGGGTCAGCGTGTTCTGCGCGCGACGCAGGTCCGATGTGTAGGCGATGTCGAACGAGATGCCCTCCGCCTTCAGCAGGCGGCCGGCGCGCGCGGCCTCCGCGATGCCTTTGTCGGTGAGGTCGGGGTCCCTCCAGCCGGTGAACAGGTTGAGCCTGTTCCACTCGCTTTCGCCGTGGCGCACGAGCACGAGCACGTTGTCCATGGAGCCGGCCTCTACCCTTCGCGGCGCGGCCGGGGTGGCCGCCGCCGTTGGGCGCTCCCATGCCGGATCGGACCGCCGACCGCAAGCGGCCTGCCGTACCGGGGTGAAATACGCCGCAGGGCCCTGCCGGGCAGCCGCAGCGATCAACGCGTCCGCTGTGGAACGGGCGGAGGGGCGGCGTCGCCGGGCCAGGTCAGATGCTTCGGGCCACCCCAGACCGAGGGTGAGGGAGGCGCCTGTTGGGCAATTGTCGGGCGCGTCGGCCGAAATTGAGCCGGCACCGCGATCGCCGTCGGGACGCGCGCTGCGGGGGCGGACGGTCGCTCGGAGCGGACGCGGCGCGGCGGCAAACTCATCAATTCGCGCTGATCATCATTGCCAGGTGATGCCGCCTCGGCGTTTCCGGCGGTTGCCACTTGTGCAGCGTGGCCTTCGCCAACCGCCCGATCGGCCGGCGCCGTCGCCGCCGCCTGCTCGGTCAGCGCATAGCGCTCATGGCGCAGCTTCTCAGTTTCGGACCAAGGCTCCGGCTTGCAGGCGCAGTTGGCGACGAGCGTCTTGCGATAGCGGAACGCGGTCGAGAGGCGGGCATACATGCGGCCGGTGAGGTCGATGGCGTCGTCGATCTGGCCGCCGGGGTTCGGCGCGAAAAACAGCGTCGCGTTCGCGCCGCAGCTCGACCTGCAGACGCCGGCGTCGCGATGAAACCGGTTGCGGGTCGTCGCATAGCTGATCGGCCAGTAGTAGCCGTCGCACATCCGCACGCAGAGCGTTCTGAAGGTCGTCGTCTTGTCTGTGCGGGCGGCCGGATCGTCGAGGGCGTCGGCCGGCACGATCGAGCGGAAAGGGCTTCCCGGAGGCATGCGGCCCGGGAACACGGGATCGATGCCCGGCGGCAGCAGGCGGGCGGGTCCGCCATGGCCGGGCGGTGGTGCCTGCGGCACCGGCTTCGACGACCCGAACAGCATCTCGAAGAACGACTGGGCGGCGGCTGGCGCCGGCGCGAGCAGAGCGCCACCGATCGAGATGAGGATTCCGGCTGTGGCAGCGCGCAGGACTGCGGTCGAGGCTGAATGACGCAAACGCATGACGCAACTGACCCCGTGCCGACCGGGTTCGGCAGGGCCGAACAGCGCGGATCGTGGCGCGGCCTGGCCGCCGCGCGAGACGTGCCGTCAGTTGTGAACGGAGATGGCAAATAATCTCTGAACGGCGCCCGCCTGGCCCATGTGATGCAGGGGCCGGCCGCTCAGCGTGCCTCGAAACTGCGCTTGCGCCAGTCGTCACTGGAGGCGACGCGGGCCGGACGCTCGGCGCGGACCGGCGCCGGCGCGGTCGCACCGAGCCGCATGACAGCGGCAGGCGTGGCGGCGGCTGTGCGGCCCGTCTCGCGCGGCGGCTTTCCGGCAGGCTTCGCGCCGCCTTGCCGGGCAGACTTCTCGAACTTGTCGGCATCGGCCGGCACCGTCGCCTCGACCGAAAGCGTGCGATGGGCGGCCGGCACCTTGCCCGCCTGCTCGAGGCTGGTCTTCAGACGGGTGAACTCGGTTGAGGCGACCTGGTCGCCTTTCCGCCGCCTGGCAGCGGCAGCGTAAAGGCGGTGACGATCCATTGCTTCCTGCTCCCAGGGATGAGGCTTGCACTTGCAGGCCTCGTCGAATGTCGTGCGGTAGAGGAACGCGGTGCGCAATCGCCGATAGGGATTGCCCCTGACGTCCTCCATGTCCTCGATCGTGCCGCCGGGGGTCTGCATGACGTAGAGCCGCGCGGGCGAGGAGCAGCTCCGCTCGCAGATGCCCTGGTCCCGCTCGAAGTTGTCGGAGGTGGTCGAGAAACTCACCGGCCAGTGATAGCCATCACAGAGCCGCACGCAGACGGTCCGGAAAGTGTCGCCGCCACCGCGGTACCAGGTCCAGCCTTCCTGGTGCTCGACACCGGCGCGCGACGCCGTCAACGACAGCGGGCTCGATGGCGCTCCGAGCAGGCTGATACCGGCGCCGTACGCGGACTGCGCCCTGCCGGACCGCTTTTCGGTCCAGAATTTCTCGGTCTTGAGCTTGGCGAGCCAGTCGTCGCCGGAATCGAGCACGACGCGGCGCGGCGGCACCTCACGGGCGGCAAGACGGCTCTCGCGCTGCGCGACGGCCGAGCGGCTGTCGCCGAGCGCCGCGTGCACGACCGCCTGCACGGCGTGGACGACGAGGCCGCCGACGATCGCGGCGCACGCGATGGCGGCCGACCGGCGCGCAACTGCACGGGCCCCCCGTGAAGAACGCTCGATTGAGCTCGATGACATACCCGGCATGAACGCCAACTCGATCGCTTTGTGAGGCTATGATCCGTTGGCACCCTACGCCGCGTGGCACGGCCTGCCAACCCTTCCGATTGAGCACATGCCATGCGCCGGCGCCGCTCCGTGCGCGTGGCCAAACGTTGCGTGGCCACGCTACCTCGGTGCCAGCCGGATCGCACCGTCGAGGCGGACGCTCGCGCCGTTGAGCATCACGTTCTCGCACATCTGAATTGCCAGCTGCGCATATTCCATCGGGTTCCCGAGGCGCGAGGGGAACGGCACCGAGGCGGCGAGCGCGTCCTGCGCCTCCTTCGGCAGGCCGTCGAACATCGGCGTGTGGAAGAGCCCCGGCAGGATGGCGCAGACGCGGATGCCGTCGCGGGCGAGGTCGCGGGCGACCGGCAGCATCATCGCCTGCACGCCGCCCTTGGACGCCGAGTAGGCGACCTGGCCGATCTGGCCGTCCTCGGCTGCAACCGAGGCGGTCGAGATCATGATGCCGCGCTCGCCGTCGGGGGCCATGGGCTTCAGCGTCAGCATGCCGGCGGCGCCCTTGGCGAGCATCATGAATGTGCCGACCAGGTTGACCTGGATCACCTTGGCGAAGGTCGCGAGGTCGTGCGCCTCGATTGCATTCGTCTCCTTGACGCGCCGCACGATGCGCTTGGCGGTGGCGATGCCGGCGCAGTTGACGAGGATGCGCTCCTGTCCGTGCGCCTTGCGGGCGGCGGCCAGCGCCGCATCGACGCTGGACTCGTTGGTCACGTCGCAGGCGATGAACTTGCCCTTGATCTCGGCGGCGACCGCCTCGCCGAGCTTGGCGTTGAGGTCGAGCACCGCGACCTTCACACCCTTGGAGGCCAGCGCCCGCGCGGTCGCCGCGCCGAGGCCCGAGGCTGCACCGGTGACGACGGCTGCAATGTCCGATCCGAGCTTCATGGTGCACTCCTCACAGGTTTCGTCGCCTCAGTTCCCGTGTCGTGTCATAAGGAGGCGCCGACGCGGCGTAAAGCTCCCACGTCATCGGCGCAAGCAGGACCACCATGCCGCACATTCCGAAATCCGATGGCCGCCCGCCGTGGCGCGCGACGGTGCTGACGCTGTTCCCCGAGCTCTTCCCCGGGCCCCTCGGCGTCTCGCTGCTCGGGCAGGCACTGGACGCGGGGCTTTGGACGTTGTCGACGGTGCAGCTGCGCGACTTCGGCATCGGGCGCCACCGCAGCGTCGATGACACACCGGCGGGTGGCGGCGCGGGCATGGTGCTGCGGGCCGATGTCGTCGCCGCAGCGCTCGACCATGCGCTCGGCGGGGCCCGGGACCTGCCGGCGATCTATCTGTCGCCGCGCGGCGAGGCCCTGACCCAGGCGATGGCAGCCGAGTTGGCGGCAGGACCGGGCGTCGTGCTCCTTGCCGGCCGCTTCGAGGGCGTCGACGAGCGGGTCATCGCGGGCCGGGGCCTCCGCGAGGTCTCGATTGGCGACTACGTGCTCGCCGGCGGCGAGGTCGCCGCGATGGTGCTGATCGAGGCAGCGGTGCGGTTGCTGCCGGGGGTGGTTGGGGCGCCCGAAAGCCTCGCCGAGGAGAGCTTCGCAGGGGGCCTGCTCGAATACCCCCAGTACACGCGCCCGCGCAGTTGGGAGGGCCGCGACATCCCTGAGATCCTGCTGTCTGGCGACCATCGCATGATCGCCGAATGGCGCCGGGCCGAGGCCGAGCGGCTGACCGTCGAGCGCCGGCCGGACCTCGTGTCGCGGTCCGGTCCCAGGAAATAGTCGGCTTTCCGGCCGCGCCGCCATCGACAAATGGGGCGCCTTCCGCTATCACGCCGCAGCTTCCGATCCCCGATTTCGGGTTGCCCCCATGGGCCGCACGAGCCGGCACGCAAGGCCCTCAGGGTCCGCGCCGCCCGCTCCTCTGCATGATGCAAAAAAACCAAGGACCAACGAACATGGACATCATCCAAGAGATCGAGAACGAGCAGATGGCTGCGGTCGCGGCCAAGCGCACCATTCCCGAGTTCGCGCCGGGCGACACGCTGAAGGTGATGGTCAGGGTCGCCGAGACCGTAGAGGTCGACCCGAAGGACAAGAAGGCCGCCAAGGGCAAGCCGCCGCAGGTGACGTTCCGCCTGCAGGCCTACGAGGGCGTGTGCATCGCGCGCTCGGGACGCGGCCTCAACGAGAGCTTCACGGTGCGCAAGATCTCCTACGGCGAGGGCGTCGAGCGCGTGTTCCCGACCTACTCGCCGCTGATCGGCGAGATCGAGGTGCTCCGCCGCGGCAAGGTGCGCCGCGCAAAGCTCTATTACCTGCGCGGCCGGCGCGGCAAGGCGGCCCGCATCTTCGAGCGTGCGGATGCGCGGGCGCGCCGCCTCAACGCGGCCTTCAAGGGCTTCAAGCGGCCGAAGGGCAACCCAGACGACCTGAAGCAGATCAAGGGCATCACGCCGGAGATCGAGGCCGGCCTCCATCGCCTCAACGTGATCAAGTTCGACCAGATCGCGGCCTGGTCCGACGACGACATCGCCAATGTCGACGAGGCGCTGAAGCTCGATGGCGCGATCGAGAAGGGCGACTGGACGGGCCTCGCGCAGAAGCGCGTCGCCGAGGCGGCCGTCGCCGAGGTCCCGGCCGAGGAGACGAAGTAGCGCGGATCGGTCGCAAGGGGTGCGATTGACCGGCGCCCCCGCTGCCCCGCTCGCCGAGGTGATGACGCCGCGGCTGCATCGCGGCACGTTGCGCCTGCCGCGAATTGCACCTAAGTCTGTGGGCCACCCATCGCTTCGCGCGACCATGGACTGCCGATGTCGAACCTCAATCTCGCCCGCCCCAACCAGCAGCCGCCCGACGGCGTGATCCGCCTCTACGGGCCGGAGGCGTTCGTGGGGATGCGCAAGGCGGGCCAGCTCGCGGCGGCGGCGCTCGACATGCTGGTCGAGCACATCAAGCCGGGCGTCACGAGCGATCGGCTCGACGACCTCGTGTTCGAGTTCGCCATGGACCACAAGGCGATCCCGGCGCCGCTCAACTACCGCGGCTTCCCGCGCTCGATCTGCACCTCGGTCAATCACGTCGTCTGCCACGGCATTCCGGGGCCGAAGCCGCTCCGCGATGGCGACATCGTCAATATCGACGTGACGCTGATCCTCGGCGGCTGGCATGGCGACACGAGCCGCATGTATCCGGTCGGCGCGATCAACCGTCGCGCCGAGCGGCTGCTCGCGATCACCCACGAGGCCTTGATGCGCGGCGTCGCGGCGGTAAAACCTGGCAACACCACCGGCCACATCGGGGCTGCGATCCAGCGCTATGCCGAGAGCGAGCGCTGCTCGGTGGTGCGGGACTTCTGCGGCCACGGCCTCGGCCAGGTGTTCCACGACCGGCCGAACATCCTCCACTACGGCACGCCGGGCGAGGGCCCGGAGCTGAAGCCCGGCATGCTCTTCACCATCGAGCCGATGATCAACCTGGGGCGCGCGCACGTGAAGGTGCTGCCCGACGGGTGGACCGCGGTGACGCGCGACCGCGAGCTCTCCGCCCAGTTCGAGCACTCCGTCGGCGTCACCGAGACCGGCTGCGAGGTCTTCACCTTTTCGCCGGCAGGCTTCCACAAGCCGCCCTACGTCGCGCAATAGGAGCGCCGCTCCGATGGCCGATCCCGCCGACCGGAGCGAGGAGGGGGCGAAGGCCCAAGGGGCGCTGTTCGAGGCGGCGGCGCCGGCCGCGCATGCGGGCCATCGCCAGCGGTTGCGCGCGCGCTTCCTCGCGGGCGGGCGCGGAGCGGTCGCCGACTACGAGCTCCTGGAGCTCGTGCTGTTCAACGCGATCCCGCAGCGCGACACCAAGGCGCTGGCGAAGCAGCTCATTCGGCGCTTCGGCTCGTTCGCCGGCGTGATCAACGCGCCCGAGGCGCAGCTCCGCGAGTTCAAGGCGGTGAAGGATGCGGTCGTCACCCAGTTCCGGTTGATCCAGGCGGCGACGCTCGAGATCACGCGGGCGCGCATCGGCGAGCGCCCCGTGCTCAGCTCCTGGATCGAGGTCATCGAGCACTGCAAGGCGGCGATGGCCTACGAGCCGCGCGAGCAGTTCCGCATCCTCTTCCTCGACAAGAAGAACTGCCTGATCGCCGATGAGGTGCAGCAGGAAGGCACCGTCGACCACACGCCGGTCTATGTGCGCGAGGTCGTCAAGCGTGCGCTCGAGTTGTCGGCGACCGCGATCGTGCTCGTCCACAACCATCCCTCGGGGGACCCGACGCCGTCCCGCGCCGACATCGACATGACCCGCCAGATCGTCGAGGCGGCCAAACCCCTCGGCATCGTCGTCCACGACCACGTGATCATCGGCCGCCACGGGCATGCGAGCCTCAAGGGGCTGCGGGTGATTTGAGGGTCGGGCACGTCGACAAGCCCGCATGGTCGAAACAGGCGTTCGCGCAGACCGCATGAGAAGCGGCACGCGTCTGCCGCGACGCGCATGCGAGCTTCGCGGGACTGTGGCTGAAATGGCGAGTGTGGATGCGGTCGTCGGCCGCTGCCGGCTCGACTTGCTCCTCCCGCCGAAACCCTCCATATGCGGGGCATCCGCGCGCTCCGGCGCCCACCCACCCCACGAGGGCCCAATGTCGAATGCCAAGCACGCCAAGGTCATCGTCCTCGGCTCCGGCCCGGCCGGATACACGGCCGCGATCTATGCCGCGCGGGCGATGCTCGGGCCCGTGCTCATTCAGGGGATCCAGCCGGGCGGGCAGATGACCATCACCACCGATGTCGAGAACTACCCGGGTTTCGCCAGGGTCATCCAGGGGCCGTGGCTGATGGAGGAGATGAAAGCGCAGGCCGAGCACGTCGGCACCGAGGTGGTGATGGATCACATCACCAAGGTCGAGTTGAAGAGCAAGCCGATCCAACTGACCGGCGATTCGGGCGACGTCTACACCTGCGATGCGCTCATCATCTGCACGGGCGCGCAGGCGAAATGGCTCGCCATCCCCTCGGAGGACTTGTTCAAGGGCTACGGCGTCTCCGCCTGCGCCACCTGCGACGGCTTCTTCTACAAGGGCAAGGAGGTGATCGTCGTCGGCGGCGGCAACGCGGCGGTCGAGGAGGCGATGTTCCTGACCAACTTCGCCAGCAAGGTGACAGTCGTGCACCGCCGCGACAGCTTCCGCGGCGAGAGGATCCTGCACGAGCGGCTGTTCAAGAACCCGAAAATCTCCGTGCTGTGGGATACGACCGTCGAGGAAATCCTCGGCACCAAGGAGCCGAAGGGCGTCACCGGCGTGCGGCTGAAGAACGTCAAGACGGGCGCGGTCAGCGAGCGCAAGATCGACGGCGTGTTCATCGCCATCGGCCACGCGCCGGCGACCGAGCTGTTCAAGGGCCAGCTCGCCATGAAGCCGGCGGGCTACCTGATCACCGCACCCGATTCGACCGCCACCGCGATCCCCGGCGTGTTCGCCGCCGGCGACGTCAAGGACGAGGTGTTCCGCCAGGCCGTCACCGCCGCCGGCATGGGCTGCATGGCCGCCCTCGAGGCCGAGAAGTTCCTCGCCGGCCACGCCGCCAGGCACGCCGCGGCCGCGGAATGAGGCATGCTCCAGGTGTTATGCAAATTTTGCAAAGCTGGTTGAATCCGCCCGCCAACAGGGTATTCTGCTGGATGTCCTGAGAACGACGGCGAGCACAACGCCGCGTCCGTCACACCCTTCACGATGCAGGTGGCAGGACCACCTCACCGGGCTTGCGCCGGGCTTTTCGGCGTGCGCACACCTGACCGGAAACGCACTTCCATGGACTGGGACAAGCTGAGAATTTTCCATTCCGCCGCCGAGGCCGGAAGCTTCACCCATGCGGGTGAGGCCTTGCGCATGAGCCAGTCGGCGGTGAGCCGGCAGGTCTCCTCGCTCGAGAAGGACCTGAGGGTCGCACTGTTTCACCGCCACGCCCGCGGCCTCGTGCTGACCGAGCAGGGCGAGATGCTGTTCCGCACCGCGAGCGAGGTGCTGAACAAGCTGCAGACGGCCGAGACCCTGCTCTCCGACACGACCACAAAGCCGACCGGCGAGCTGCGCATCACCGCGCCGGTCGGCCTCGGCACGGTCTGGGTGACACAGCGCATCCGCGAGTTCATGGACCTCTATCCCGAGATCCGCGTCGAGGTGATCCTCAACGACGAGCAGATCGACATCTCGATGCGCGAGGCCGACGTCGCCATCTGGACGCGTGAGCCCGAGCAGAGCGACCTCATCCGCCGCCCGCTGTTCACGATGAAGGTGCGGGCCTATGCCTCGACGACCTACGTGCGCCGGTTCGGCGCGCCGCAGTCGCTCGACCAGTTCGAGAAGCATCGCCTCGTGTCGTACTCGGGGACGCCAGCGCCGCACCTCTCGGTGATCCGGTTCCTCGAGACGGCAGGACGGGACGGCAAGGAGCCGCGCATCCCGGCGTTTCGGGCGAACAGCGTGCTCGCGGTCAAGTATGCGATCCGCGCCGGGATCGGCGTCGGCCTCATCCCGGAGTTCCTGACCGAGGAGGAGACCGAGCTCGTGCCCGTGCTCGGCGAGGTCGAGCTGCCGACGATGCCGATCCTGTTCGTCTACCCCGAGGAGCTCAAGACCTCGAAGAAGGTGCAGGTGCTGCGCGACTTCCTGGTCTCGAAGTCGCGCGGGCTCAAGGGCTGACGCGGCCCCTGGGTCGCTCGGCCTCGGGCCGGATGCTCAGCGCGAAGCCGGCGTGAGGCCGCGTGCAGCCTGGACGGCATGCACATCGACAAGCGCGCGCCCGTAGGCTGCGAGCAGCTGCGCCCGCTCGGTCTCCCAGCGCAACAACGCCCGCGCCCGCTCCTGGCCGGTCTCGGCGAGACGCGTGCGCAACGACCCGTCGTCGACGAGGCGGGAAAGCTGGGCGGCGAGGTCCTTCGGGCAGTTGTCGCGCGCATAGAGCGCCGCCTCGCCCGCGATCTTCCTCCCCTCGACGAGATCGAATTGCACGAACGGGATGCCGAGGCTCATATACTCGAACACCTTGTTCATGGAGATCCTGTCGTTGTAGGTGTTCTTCGGATCGGGGATCACGCCGACATCGAAGGTCGAGAAGCACTGCAGCAGCGGCTCGCCCGACTGGAAGCCGGTGAAGGTGATGTAGTCGCCGAGGCCGCGCGCCGCCGCCAACGCCTCGAGCTTCGGGAGCTCGGTGCCCGAGCCGACGATCGCGCACTGGATGTCGCGGCGGCCCTGGCCATTGACCAGCTCGTCCATCGCCTCGATCAGCAAGTCGACGCCGTCCTGCGCGCCCATGATGCCGACATAGCCGATCAGGTGCCGGCGGCCGTTCTTGAGGCCGGCATGCGGCTCGAGCCGCTTGAAGCGCGCGAGGTCCGGGATCGATCGCACGACGAACACGTCGTCGGGGTCCATGCCGCCGCGCATGATCGCGATGTCCTTGAAGGTCTCGTTGGTCGCGATCGAGGCACTCGCGGTCTTGAACGTCCAGCGCTCGAGCTTCAGCAGCAGCTTGTGGAAGAAGCCGCGGCGGCCGAACTTGGCCTCGAAGAGCTCGGGGTTGATGTCGTGGTGATCGAAAACGAACGCCTTGCCGGCGAGGTATTTCCACAGACCCGCGACCAGGAACATGAGGTCCGGCGGGTTGCAGGCCTGCACGACGTCGAAGCCGACCTTCCATTGCGCCTTGATCGAGAGCGCCAGCTCCCAGGCGAGCGCCCAGCCATACTCGACGAGGTAGCCGAGGGCGCCGTCGGCCTCGAACGGCATCGGGTGGCGGAACACGTGGATGCCGTCGAGCAGCTCGTAGCGCGCGGTGTACTGGCCGCCGACCGGGCAGATCACGGATACCGTGTAGCCGGCGTCGCGCAGCGTCCTCGCCTCCTGCCACACGCGCCGGTCGAGCGGTACGGTCAGGTTCTCGACGATGATCAGCACGCCAGGGCTTTGTGCCACGACGCCACTCCTCCCCCCAGCCGGGACGCTTTGATCGGCCCCGGTCGTTGGCGCGGAGTGTGCGCGAGAGCCGTAAAGGTTCCCTCTGGAAGGAGGGCGAACGGGGGGCAAGCGATTGTCCCGAACCGGGACACCGGCGCGGACGGGCAGCGACCGGTCCGCCGGGCTTGCCCGGTCCAATTCTTGCGTGGACCGGCGTTAGAGGTTTATTCATGTCTCGGCGTCCCGAGACGAGTGAGGTGTGCCGCCGTGTTCAAGATCCCGCGCAAACAGCCGTGGCCGCCGACGCTCGACCTGACGACGATCCGCGAGACGCTCTCCTACATGCACGGCGACATGAAGCGCGTGCCGGCGCTCACCAAGGCCGCAGAGGCGCTCGAGGCGGCGCTCCGCGAGATCGACACGGCGCGCGCGAAGACCGCGGCGCCGATCATCGGCCGCATCACCGGTGCCCGCTTCCTCGGCCGGAAGCACTGACCGAGGCGCCGGTAGGCTTCCCGCTGCACGCATCGCCAACCGAGCCTTGCATTCGTGGGCCTTCGAGGCGCCAGGCCTCTGGCCGGGTCGCCGCAGTAGGCGGAAACGTATGCGCGGCTATGGCTTGACGAGCGCGCACAACTAGCCTCTCGATTGGGGCATCGCGAGCGCGCCATGCGCTCCCCCGCATTCCATCAGTCTCCGAGGAGGCCGCCCATGCAAGACCGTCCGACACCTGCCAAGCTGCAGACCTACAAGGCCTACATCGACGGCAAATGGTGCGATGCCGACAACGGCAAGACGTTCCAGTCGTTCGATCCCTACACCGGCGAGCCGTGGGCGCTGATCCCGGAATGCGGCGCCGCCGAGGTCGACCGCGCCGTCAACGCCGCCTACCGCGCCTTCGAGAGCCCGGCCTGGGCGAACATGACGCAGACCGCGCGCGGACGGCTGCTGCGCCGCATCGCGCAGAACATCGAGAAGCACTCCGAGCACCTGGCTCAGATCGAGGTGCGCGACAACGGCAAGCTCATCTCGGAGATGGCGGCGCAGACCAAGTATCTGCCCGAGTGGTTCTATTATTACGGCGGCCTCGCCGACAAGATCACCGGCACGGTGGTGCCGGTCGACAAGCCCGACCACTTCACCTACACGCTGCGCGAGCCGGTCGGCGTGTGCGGCTTCATCATCCCGTGGAACTCGCCGCTGATGCTGGTCGGCTGGAAGCTCGCACCCGCGCTCGCGGCCGGCTGCACGGTCGTGATCAAGCCATCGGAATACACGTCCGCCTCGCTGCTCGAGTTCATCAAGCTCGTGATCGAGCCGCTCGACCTGCCACCCGGCGTGATCAACGTGGTCACCGGCTACGGCGCGGCGACCGGCGAGCCGCTCGTCACGCATCCCAAGGTCGCCAAGATCGCGTTCACGGGGGGCAGCACGACGGGCGCTCGCGTCGGCGCGCTCGCCGCGCAGACCTTCAAGAAGGTGTCGCTCGAGCTCGGTGGCAAGTCGCCGAACATCGTGTTCGACGACTGCGTGATCGACGACGCGGTGAACGGCGCGATCTCCGGAATCTTCGCGGCGACGGGACAGACCTGCATCGCGGGCTCGCGGCTGCTCGTGCAGGAGAGCATCCACGAGAAGTTCATGGCGAAGCTCATCGCGACCGCGAAGACGGCCAAGCTCGGCAACCCGATGTCCTACGACACCCAGGTCGGCCCGGTGACCACGCCGCCGCAGCACCAGAAGATCCTCTCCTACATCGACATCGCCAAGGGCGAAGGTGCCAAGTGCGTGCTCGGTGGCGGACCCGCCGGCCCCGAGATGGGCGGCGGCAGGTACTTCGTGCAGCCGACCATCTTCGACGGCGTGACGAACAAGATGCGCATCGCGCAGGAGGAGGTGTTCGGGCCGGTGCTCTCGGTGATCAAGTTCAAGGACGAGGCGGAGGCGGTGCAGATCGCCAACGACGTGATCTACGGCCTCGGCTCGGGCGTGTGGACGCAGTCGGTCAGGCGTGCGACCCAGATGGCGCGCAAGATCCGCGCGGGAACCGTGTGGGTGAACACCTACCGCGCGGTCTCGTTCACCATGCCGTTCGGCGGCTACAAGGCGTCGGGTCTCGGGCGAGAGAACGGGCTCGATGCCATCAACGAGTACCTGCAGACCAAGAGCGTGTGGATCAACACCGGCAGCAACGCCGGCAACCCGTTCGTGATGAAGACGTCGAGCAACACGTGAGGCTCCCCGCGTGGCGCAGCCACGAAAAAGCCCGCGGCCGGGGGAAGGCCGCGGGCAAAATCCGTGACGCCACTAGGGGGGGGTAGGTGGGACGGCGCCACGTTTCGGACGGCTCATTAAAGCCGATAATCCCCTCATTGACAACCGTTCAGGAACAATATTTGTGTCGAGAGTGAATAATTTGTACTGAGATTGATCCAATCTCGAATTTTTCCGCGATGAATCAGTATGTTGCGCGGTCGCGCCGTTCGACCTTTGGCAGATGATCGCGGCAAGCAAGGCCGTCTCCGGCCGCTCGCGATACCGCAGGCCGCTGGGCGGCGCTTTCCGGGGCACGTCAACGGGCGGCAGGGGCGAGCGTGGGCGCCACCTGCGGCGCCGGTGAGAGGCCAAGGAGCAGCGTCCCGCCGGCGCGCTGCTGCTGCAGCGCGAGATGTGACCGATGCAATTCGGCCGCCGTTCCCGCAACCCGCGCATGCCGGGCATGGTCGCCACGCGTCGCGAGATCCGCGCCGAGGCACGCCAACACATTGCACGCTGCCAGCAGCAGCGCGATGCGCACGACTGAGCGGCCTTCCGGCCGGATCTCGAAACCCATGACCTGCTCCGACGAGGTTCGGCCCATGAGCCTACTGCGATCGGGCAGGCTCCGACACGAGGGGCCTACCGGGGTTTGTCCGGCCTCTGACGAAAACTCGTGTCACTTTCTCCGCAATGTTGATTTTCGATTATGTCGATCACCGGCGACTCGATGGCCGCATCACCGCTACTGCGGGGCGAACGGGTTCTTCCAGCCGCCCGGCTGGCGCCGCTCGGGGAACGCCGCCGCAAGATAGTCGAGCATCCGCTCGCGCTCCTGGCCTTCGGGCTTCGGCATCTTGTGGCGCTCGACCATCCAGGTGAAGCTCTCGTCCCAACGCTCGCGCGACATGCCCTGCGCGGCAACGAGCTTGAAGCCGTGGCAGGCGGTGCAGAAGTAGAACGTGTCCTCGCGGTTGGGACCCTGGGGGAAGTCCTCTCCTGGTCGCTCGTGCCCGAGGCGACCAGGCTCGCGGTGCCGGCGCTGCTCATTCAGGGCGCCGACGACCCCTACGGAACGCTCGCCCAGATCGATGCGATTGCCGAGGCGGCTCAAGGGCCCACGCCGCGGCTGGTGCTCGACGGCGCGGGCCACGCGCCACACCAGGATCAGCCCGAGCCGGTCGTCGCGGCGATCTGTGGCTTTTTTGCCCAGGTCCGCTAAACTCACCCTTCACGGCTCGGCCACTCGGAAGGGCCAGGAGGAGACGTGTGCGCGCAGTCGCGCCGCAAGCAGCACCGAAAAGGGAACCAGTACATGTCCTATCGCATCCGCAGCCTCGCCGTCTCGGTGACCTCGCTCATCGCCGCCGGCCCCGCGCTCGCGCAGACCGAGATCCAGTGGTGGCACGCGATGACCGGCGCCAACAACGACGTCATCGTCAAGCTGTCGGAGGACTACAACGCGACGCAGAAGGATTACAAGGTCGTCCCCGCCTACAAGGGCAGCTACGCCGACACGCTCAACGCCGGCATCGCTGCGTTCCGCGCCGGCAACGCGCCGCACATCATGCAGGTGTTCGAGGTCGGCACCGCGACGATGATGGCGGCGACCGGCGCGGTGAAGCCCGTGCACGCGCTGATGAAGGAGGCGGGCGAGCCGTTCGACCCGAACGCCTTCCTGCCGACGATCACCGGCTACTACTCGACGGTGAAGGGCGAGATGCTCTCGATGCCCTTCAACTCGTCCTCAGCGGTGATGTGGTACAACAAGGACGCGCTCAAGAAGGCGGGACTCGACCCGAACGCTCCGCCGAAGACCTGGCCGGACGTGTTCGCCGCCGCCAAGAAGCTGCGCGCCGCCGGCTACGACAAGTGTGGCTTCTCCAATGCCTGGGTCACCTGGGTCAACGTCGAGCAGCTGTCGGCCTGGCACAACTCGCCGCTCGCCACCAAGGCCAACGGCATGGACGGCTTCGACACCGAGCTCAGGTTCAACTCGGGCGTCCACTTGAAGCACCTCGAGAATCTCGTCGAGCTGCAGAAGGACAAGACCTACGACTATTCCGGCCGCACCAACCAGGGCGAGGGCCGCTTCACCTCGGGCGAGTGCCCGATCTTCCTCACCTCCTCGGCGTTCTTCGGCAACGTCAAGGCGAACGCCAAGTTCGACTGGGCCAACGCGCCGATGCCCTATTATCCGGATGTCGCGGGCGCGCCGCAGAACTCGATCATCGGCGGCGCGTCGCTGTGGGTCATGGGCGGCAAGAAGGCGGAGGAGTACAAGGGCATCGCCAAGTTCCTCACCTTCCTCACCTCGACCGACCGCCAGGTCGAGCTGCACACCAAATCGGGCTACCTGCCGATCACCAAGGCCGCCTACGAGAAGGTGAAGGGGTCGGGCTTCTACAAGGACCAGCCGTTCCTCGAGACGCCGCTGATCCAGCTGACGAACAAGCCGCCGACCGAGAACAGCCGCGGCCTCAGGCTCGGCAACATGGTGCAGATGCGCGACATGTGGGCGGAGGAATTCGAGGCCGCACTCGCCGGCAAGAAGACCGCCAAGCAGGCGCTGGATGACGCGGTCGCGCGCGGCAACGCGGTGCTGCGCCAGTTCGAGAAGACGGCGAAGTAGCGTCCGTGAAGCGGCTCCGGCGGCATTGCCTCGTGCAGTGCCGCCGCGCGTTTTGGCGGCTCGCTGCATGATTAGTCGGCGCGGCGGAGCCTTGGCGCGTGCCATCGCGCGAGGCTCCGCGTCCTTTGCCCGCCCGGTGATGTCCCCACCACGGAGCATGGCATGAACGATTTTCCCGCCGCCGACGGCGTCGTCACGGTCGCGGACTGCCGCCTGCGGGTTCTGCCGGGCGCCGAATGGAGCTTTGCGCGCGAGCAGGGCGAGGCTGTCCACGCCCACTGGCAGCGCCGCACACGCGAGAACCCGGCGCTCTTCAATGGTGTCGTGCATCTGTGCCGCGGGTATCGCCTCGATGAGCTGTCGTTCGAGGCCGACTATGTGCGCACCGACTTCGCGAGCTACCTCTACTGGCGCGAGCAGCCGCGCCCCGACCTGGGCGTCCGCAATTCGTTCGGCTCCGCGCTCGTGCGCGCGAGCGATGGGGCGCTGCTCCTCGGCCGCGCCGGCGCAGCCTCGATCAACGGCGGCCTCGTCAATCCGCCGGGCGGTTTCATCGACGAGCGCGACGTCGATGCCGGCGGCCGGATCGACATCGACGCCAGCATCGCCCGCGAGCTCGCCGAGGAGACGGGGCTCGGCGCCTCCGATCTCGTGCGCGCGCCCGGCTACACCTTGGTCTTTGACGGATTGCTGATCTCGATCGGTGTGTCGTACCACGCCCGGATTACTGCCGCCGACCTCGCGCGGCGCGTTGAGGCGTTCATCGCGCGCGATCGCGAGGCCGAGCTCGCCGGCGTCGCCATGGTCGCCTCGCGCGAGGCCATTGGCGGGCATCGCACGCTCGGCTATACGAAAAGGCTGGTGGCCGCGCTGTACCCCGGCCGCTCGTGAGTGTGGCGCACTCCGCTGACTTCAAGTCGTCAGGCCGGTCCCGATGCAGCTCGACTTCCACACGCTCGACGTGTTCAGCGAGACGCGCTTCGCGGGCAACCCGCTCGCCGTGGTGATCGGCGCCGATGCGCTGGATACGGAGCGCATGCAGGCGATCGCGCGCGAGTTCAATCTCGCCGAGACCGTGTTCGTGCTGAAGGCCGAGAACCCCTCGCACACGGCGCGCATGCGGATCTTCACACCGGTCGCCGAGGTGCCCTTCGCCGGCCATCCGACGGTCGGCACGGCGGCGCTGCTCGCCGAGCTGCGCATGTCGGGCTCGGCCGGCGAGCACGATGGCCTGGTCGTGCTCGAGCAGAAGATCGGCATCGTGCGGGTCGCGGTGAAGCTGCGCGCCGGCCGGGCCGCGCACGCCGAGTTCGATGCGCCGAAGCTACCGGAGACGGGCGGCGACCTGCCGGCGAC
>Ga0209398_1000132_pt1 | contig 56112 bp, 36 predicted proteins | sample AshMeaBigSpring_FD_184125 | JGI IMG/M metagenome (GOLD analysis project Ga0209398, IMG submission 184125) | Groundwater microbial communities from Big Spring, Nevada to study Microbial Dark Matter (Phase II) - Ash Meadows Big Spring (SPAdes)... | ecosystem: Environmental > Aquatic > Deep...
TTTCTTTGTCATTTTAGCTTCAAAGGTAGTTATTTCAGCTCATCCGCCCTTCGGGGTTTCGTTACGCTACGCTACACTTCACCCCGAAGGGCGGAGAAACCTGTTGCACTTATTACTTGAAGTTACGATTATATTCTGAAAAAAGTCCTATTTTTGACCCTTTGTGCTCTCATTTGAACTGCTAAAATATTTGCTCACGGTTAATAACTTATTAAAACCCTATGCATAACCCTAGCTGAAAATGAATGCAATCTTCATTTTTTTAATATGTATAGTTTAAAAGAAAATAATGCTGGAAAAAATTATTAAAACCACTTCCCATTTACAGGGAATCACCCAACATTTTCAACCTACTATTGGTATCATTATGGGTACCGGCCTTGGCGGATTAGTAATGGATATAGAAATTCTATATTCTATTCCTTATTCAGAAATTCCCCATTTCCCGGTAAGTACCGTAGAAGGGCATAGTGGAAAACTTATTTTCGGTATGCTGGGAGGTAAGAAAGTAATGGCTATGCAGGGTCGTTTTCACTTCTATGAGGGCTATACGATGCAGGAACTCACTTTTCCAGTAAGAGTTATGAAGGCAATGGGTGTACAAAACCTCTGTGTTTCTAACGCCAGTGGCGGGGTGAATCCCAGCTTTGAAATAGGTGAAATAATGATAATTACGGATCAAATAAATCTCTTTCCCTCTAATCCCCTCATAGGTACTAACTATAAGGAGCTAGGCCCACGTTTTCTCGATATGAGCAAATCTTATGATCCCGAGTTCATCGCTAAAGCCCTAAAAATAGCCGAAGAAAATAATATAAAAGTGAGCGTAGGGGTCTATGCTGCCGTTACAGGACCCTGCTTTGAAACACCGGCCGAATACAAATATTTTCGCAGCATAGGAGCCGATACGGTGGGTATGAGTACCGTACCTGAGGTTATCGTAGCCCGCCATTCCGGTATGCGGGTATTCGGGGTGAGTATTATTACCGATCTGGGAGTAGAAGGTAAAATCAGAGAAGTATCGCACGAAGAAGTACAGGAGATAGCCGCTGCCAAAGCCCCTAAAATCAGCTTTATCGTGAAAGAACTGGTGGCACAAATGTTTTATGAAATCAAGACCTAATTGGTTTAGATAGCTGGGTTTGGGTTTAGGTATTCTCTCCATTCTCTTTACGCTTTTATCCTATACTATTCTACAATATACTACTAGGTTATATCCTATAATCCTACCTATCAGCATTGTTATCCTGTGCTATCTTCTTGTGCAGAAAGGATCCTGACATCCGGTAGGAAAAGAACTTCCTGTTTGCGTCAATTGCTTATTGGTATCATTTCTTTCCCATCTTATTATCGGTATCTGGCAAATAAAATACTCAGTATGATTTCTACATCTTGGTATTTGGCAAACAAATGTGCAGGTTCCTAATCACCACATACATACAAAGAAATACTAAATCTGCTCTCCGTTATTCTGATGGGATGGTATATCCTCCATACGTAAATATTATCATCGCCAATAGTTTACCCCAATATTTCACAGCCCTTTGGTAAAGAATTATTGGGCATTTTTCTCACTTCTCCAAAAACACCCGCTAGCATCTGAAATCTTCAATAACACGCCTGGAAAGTGGGGTGGAAAAAATCGTTATTGGCTCTTAATTTATGAAATGATTCCTTTACCTTTTCATCCCCAATAATTTTCGCTCATCGCAAGATACCCTCCTGCTGCTCATTATTTTATAATCCGGCGATTAAACGAATATCGGTGCCCATAGCCAGTATATTATCCGAGGCAAAGAATTTGCCATCATCTTGTGCCTGTGTAATGTATTCTGTATGGTCCGGCAGCGAAAGAAATAATAAAGCCATTATGAGACAGGTGCTACTGGTAAAAAAGCTATAAAACCTTGTCCTCACAAATAGCACAAATCCCATAGAAATAAATCCGGAAATTATGCAAATACTTCTTTACTCTCACCCTCAGCTCTAATCAGTTTGCAATAGATATTCCACCTAAAAAAGGGTCTATAAAATAATAAGATTTCTGATGTATCAGAGCGGGATATTTCCGTGTTTTTTACGAGGCAAATTAACTACCTTATTTTCCAACATCGCAAAAGCACTAATGAGTCGGCTACGGGTATCGGCAGGGTCTATAACCTCGTCTATAAATCCCCGAGCTGCAGCGCGATAAGGATTGGCAAATTTTTCGGCATACTCATTTACTTTTTCAGCGAGTTTGGCAGCCGGATCGGGTGCATCAGCTATTTCTTTTTTAAATATGATTTCAGCAGCACCCTGTGCGCCCATTACAGCTATTTCAGCACTCGGCCAGGCATAGTTCAAATCGGCACCGATGTGCTTGCTATTCATCACATCATAGGCCCCCCCATAAGCCTTGCGGGTAATAACCGTCACCCTCGGCACTGTAGCTTCACAAAACGCATAAAGCAACTTAGCACCATTGCTTATAATACCATTCCATTCCTGATCTGTACCGGGCAAAAAGCCTGGCACATCTTCCAGCACGAGCAAGGGTATATTAAACGAATCGCAAAAACGTACGAAGCGGGCGGCTTTACAGCTGCCATGTATATCCAGCACACCGGCCAAATAAGCCGGCTGATTAGCCACTACTCCTACCGATCGTCCTGCTAAGCGGATATAACCCACTACTATATTAGGCGCAAAATCGCGATGCACTTCCATAAAACTGCTCTCATCGGCGATGGTTTGTATCACCTCGCGGATATCATAGGGCTGATTGGGATTAGCCGGTATGATGTGTTGTAATGTTGCCCTTCTTTCATCCTGTATTTGATAGCTTTGGAGAGGTGCTTTTTCTTCACAGTTTTGAGGAATATAGGAAAGCAATCTGCGCAAAGACCGGAAAGCTTCCACCTCATTTTCACAGGCAAAATGGGTAACCCCAGATTTGCAGGCATGGGTTATAGCCCCACCCAGCTCCTCGCTACTCACTTCCTCGTGTGTAACGGTTTTCACCACATTTGGCCCGGTTACAAACATATAAGAACTGTGCTCTACCATCATTATAAAATCGGTAATAGCCGGACTATATACCGCTCCCCCGGCACAGGGACCCAAAATGAGTGAAATCTGTGGAACAACACCAGAAGCGAGGGTATTTCTATAAAAAATATCTGCATATCCGCCCAATGAAACTACCCCTTCCTGGATTCGGGCACCACCGCTGTCATTAAGACCTATGACGGGGGCACCGGTCTTCATAGCGAGGTCCATTATTTTGCAAATTTTCTCCGCGTGGGTCTCACTCAATGATCCGCCTAAAACGGTAAAATCCTGGCTATATACATAGATTAATCGGCCATTTATACGGCCAAAACCAGTGACTACTCCATCGCCAAAATAAACCTCTTTATCCAAGCCAAAATCTGTACTGCGATGGGTAACCAGCATCCCTATTTCTTCGAAACTATCTATGTCCAGCAGAAGCATTATGCGTTCTCTCGCACTTAGTTTTCCCTTTTTATGCTGGGCTTCTAAGCGTGCATTTCCACCACCTAAAGCGGCTTTGTGCTGCTTTTTTGCGAGCTCCTCGAGTTTGTTTTTCATCAGCTTATTCTGTGGGTGAAAATAGCTAATTTTAGATAAAGAGATTGCGCAATTCTGTGGCATCGGCAGGATTCATTTTGCCGGCGAGTACGAGGCGTAGTTCGCGACGGTGCTGTGCTCCTTCAAATTGAGCTTTTTCTTCCTGGCTTTCCGGCAGCACCGGTAGCACTTGAGTAGGTTTGCCATTGCTATCTAACGCCACAAAGGTATAATAGGCATCATTGCAATGATAGCGGGTTTGGGTAGGCAAGTTTTCGGCCCACACACTTATATGGGTTTCTATGGAGGTATTAAATACGCGCGTCACTTTAGCTTCGGCTGTAACTACATCTCCTAATTTTATAGGATTATGAAAAGATACTTGATCTACACTCACCGTTACTACTATCCGATTTGCATGTTTTCCGGCAGCTATAGCCGAGGCTATATCCATCCAGTGGAGGATTTTGCCTCCGCGCAGATTCCCGAGGGCATTGGTATCATTGGGGAGTACGATCTCCGTCATTATCGTCCGGCTGGCAGACGGTGTTTTTCCTTCTTGCATAGCCGCAAAAATAAAAAGAAAGTAGGATACTGCGATGTCCCAGTTTGCGCCTAATACTTATCAGTCAAATACAAATGGGAATTTGTGTTTTATGGGTGCAGTTAGAAATCAATCTAAGACCAGCTAAGATGAAATAAAACAGAAAGTAGCAGTTCACAGATGCAAAGACCAAAGTACCTAAGGGCAATATACAAATGTTTAGCTAGTTATCGAAATTTATTAGAACATCTTAAGCAAAAAGTGATGAATATAACCCTGCTCCTACGGAATAAATAGAACTTGCTCAATAATTCTATAATTTGTGATGATGGCGATGCCCGCCCTTCCACTACGCAGAGATCCGCTCAGGGATCTATGGACGGTCACTGAGCGTAGTCGAAGGGCAGGCCCGGGCTATCCGCTACTATCTTTTAGGGTGTTCCATTGTATTTTCGAATGACAAGGCATCATGGGTACTCCTCATTATTCCTTATTTCTCCATCTCTTCCTCACACCCTAAAAGGATATCCGCTCCTATCCCTATCGCTAGTAATACATCGCTTCCATATCTATAAATAAGCTACATAAATTTGGCAGTGCTATACCCTTTTGCTCATAAGCTAAAAAAAGTATTTATTCTTCTCATTGTATAATGTAGTATGCAAGCTATTTTGCATTTATTTGCAGTTTTTGGAGTTAAACTTTAACGAAGAAACTAATTAATACTGGCTCTACCAGCGGCTTTATAAGTTATTGAGCAAGCCCTAAATAGAGCATTATTATGCTTTAATACAACTGAGATAAACAAACGGGAACTGTGCTAAACAGTACCCGCTGATGGCCTGCGATCAAATAAAAAAAGCCCTCCATCGCTGGAGAGCCTTTTATACCCGGAGCGAGACTTGAACTCGCACAGCCATTGCTGGCCACAGGATTTTAAGTCCTGCGTGTCTACCGATTCCACCATCCGGGCGGAGCTTGTCAAAAAAAATGTGATTTCAAGGAGCGAGGAAAACTTATTCCTATGCATCACCCTAAAATCACATCTTTAGAGCAGAAGACGAGATTCGAACCCGCGACCCCAACCTTGGCAAGGTTGTGCTCTACCAGCTGAGCTACTTCTGCATTTCACTGTTTTGCGGGGCAAAGATAGAAAGTTTTTTTTATTCTCCCAAATTTTTTTATAAAAAAATCATTTTTGTTTTGGCAGGAATATCTATGGCTGCTATTCGCAAAATTTTTTGTTTTTTCTTTCTATTTTGCCTTTAGAAATAGCGATTTCATCTAACATTTGCAAATTTCCCTCAGATACAAACGTTATTAAAAAATTCTAATCAGGCAATTTCTGAAAACATTTTTTTTATTTGATCCAGTTTAAAGAGCGCCTCTACCGGCGTAAGGGTATTGATATCCATATTTTCTACTAATGGCCTTATTTTTTCCCATCTCGGATCATCTACTTGAAAGAGGCTGAGCTGGTACTCTTTCTTGGGAAGATGTCGCATTTTTTCCTTTATGGATGGGGTACCGCCCAAACTTTTCTTTTCTAACTCTATAAGTATTTCTGAGGCTCTTTCTAAAACCTGCCTGGGCATACCCGCCATACGGGCTACGTGAATACCAAAACTATGGTGGCTGCCACCGGGCACTAATTTCCGTAAAAAAATCACCTGCTGCCCTACTTCTCGGGTAGCAACGTGAAAATTTTCTATACGATCAAATTTTTCGGATAGTTCATTGAGTTCATGATAGTGTGTGGCAAAAAGAGTTTTAGGTCGAGCCCGTTCATTGTGATGCAAATATTCTGCCAGCGACCAGGCGATACTTATACCATCAAAGGTACTGGTACCCCTTCCTATTTCATCGAGTAATATGAGGCTTCTTTCCGAAAAGTTATTCATTATACTAGCCGTTTCATTCATCTCCACCATAAAAGTAGATTCGCCGGAAGAAATATTATCAGAGGCTCCCACCCTAGTAAAAATCTTATCTATATATCCCAGATTAGCCTCTTGGGCCGGTACGTAAGAACCCATTTGAGCCATGAGTACGATGAGGGCTGTCTGCCTCAATAGGGCCGATTTTCCAGACATATTAGGGCCGGTAATAATGATAATCTGGCGGCCTTCATTCGAAAGGAAAAGATCATTGGGCACATATTGCTCGCCTAGAGGCATCTGCTTCTCTATCACCGGATGCCGGCCGCCTTTTATTTCTAATTCTAATCCATCATTTATACATGGCTTTGTATAATTATTTTGTGCCGCTGTTTTTGCAAAAGAGAGAAGACAATCTAAGCGGGCTGCTACAAATGCATTGGTCTGAACCGGAGATATATATTCAATAATACTATCTACCAGCTCATTGTATATTTTTTCTTCTATGGCCAGTATTTTTTCTTCTGCTCCCAATATTTTAGACTCATATTCTTTAAGTTCTTCAGTGATATATCTCTCTGCATTGGTGAGGGTTTGCTTTCGTATCCAAGATGCCGGTACGGTGTCTTTATATTTATTAGTCACTTCCAGATAATACCCAAAAACATTGTTATAAGAAATCTTTAAACTGCTTATACCAGTACTGGCTATTTCTCGCCTTTGTATTTCTAGGAGATAATCTTTTCCGCTATAGGCTATGCTTCTAAGATCATCCAGTTCGGCATTTATTGCTTCCTTTATAACCCCACCTTTTAGTATCGTTGCAGGTGCTTCTTCCTGTATTTCCCGCTCTATACGTTCCCGTAGATGATGACAAAGATGGATCTGATCGCCCAGTTTTACTAAATAAGAATTTCCAGCAGATAAGCAGGTTTCTTTGAGAATAATAAAAGCCTGCAGTGCTCTTTTAAGCTGGAGTAATTCTCTGGGTTGCACTTTTCGCATAGGCACCTTAGCAATAAGTCGCTCCAGATCGCCGATGATAAGCAGTTGTTTTTCTATTTTCTGGGCTAAAGTCGTATTTTCTATAAAATACTGTACCATATCGAGTCGCTCATTTATAAGGGCAGGTATTTTAAGGGGAAGAAGCAGCCACTTTTTTAGCAGACGAGCACCGGGCGGCGTAACCGTTTGATCCATCACCTGCAATAGCGTAGCACCGGTGGGCTGATGGGTATCTATAAGCTCCAGATTCCGGATGGTAAATCGGTCTAGCCATACATTCTTCTCCTCCGCTATACGTGAAATGGTATTTATATGATGTAAATGTCCGTGTTCTGTAGCTCCTAAATAATGAATAATCACGCCGGCAGCTATCTTTGCATAGTCATATTCCTCTATACCATACCCTTTTAAGCTGTGCACATTAAAATGTTTATATAGCGATTCTAATGCATAATCACCGGTAAAAATCCATTCTTCCAGGGCATAAGTATAGAATTTTTCTCCAAATCTCTCAGCAAAAAATTTGCTTTTACTTTTGGCAAAAAGAACTTCAGAGGGCTGAAAGGATTGCAATAATTTTTCTATCTGCTCCAGTCCCCCTTCGGCCACTAAAAATTCTCCTGTACTGATATCTAAAAATGAGATCCCGTTTTTATCTCCACCATAATGAATGGCGGCGAGAAAATTGTTTTTTTTATGATCCAGTATCTTTTCATTAGTAGCTACCCCAGGCGTAATGAGTTCTGTAACACCCCGCTTTACGATGGTCTTAGTAAGCTTAGGATCTTCCAGCTGATCACAGATGGCCACCCTATATCCAGCCCTTACTAATTTAGGAAGGTAGGCATCCAGACTATGATAAGGAAATCCAGCTAGTTCTACCTCCGAGCTGGAACCAGCTCCACGTTTTGTAAGAATGATACCTAGAGCAGAAGCCACTTTTATGGCATCTTCGCCAAATGTCTCATAAAAATCTCCTACCCTAAATAAGAGTATAGCATCCGGGTATTTCCCTTTTATGTGATAATACTGCCGCATAAGCGGCGTTTCTTCCGGTTTATTGTTTTTTATACCAGCCAATCCTTATTTCTTCTTTTTTGCAAAATTATTATTCTCCTGCAATTTAACAAGTTCTGACTGTGTATGTTTTCTTCGATCCTTTGCTGAATTTTAGCCGTGTATGGCAGATAAAAAAGTTCAATAGATTATTTTCTACCCTATAAAAGATTATAGAGTGATTAGCATCAGATGGCCTATATTTGTGCAGGTATGATTACAAAACGTTCTATGGCAGATTTAAATAGACTCAATAAAGATGAATTCAAATCTTCCGATAAAACCCCGGTGGCAATAGTGCTTGACAATGTGCGAAGTGCCCTCAATGTGGGATCGGTTTTTCGTACCGCAGATGCCTTTAGAATAAAGGAAATTCTTCTTCTAGGTATTACAGCTACGCCTCCAAACCGCGACATACAAAAAACTGCCCTAGGTGCTACTGATACCATAAAATGGACCTATATGCATAATATAGATGAGGCTATTTCTTATCTTAAAACGGAGAAATATCAATTAATTGGCATCGAACAAGTAAATGGCAGCATAGCACTGCAAAATTTCCACACCGAATTTTCAAAACCATTAGCTTTGTTCTTTGGAAATGAAGTGAGCGGATTATCCGAAAATTTATTGCCTCATTTAGATTTTTGTATAGAGATACCGCAGATAGGGATGAAGCATTCGCTAAACATTGCAGTAAGTGCCGGCATCCTTTGTTGGGATCTTTTTACAAAGTTTTATTATCATTCAAAGGAAATATAGGTTTCTCATGTTGACTTTTTGGAAAAAGATATTATGGCTGATTATCATTATTTTGCAATCTTCCTGCAATACCTATTTGCCGCGTCTTATCAGGTATAATGCCCCGGGTATAGACGATTGGAAGATATTCCCTACTGCGAGGGTCAGTGCATCTGATCGTCCGTTTTTTTTTAAAGAGAGAAACTATACTCCCCTACCTCCAATGGAATTCTGGATGCCAGATAAGGTATTCAGAAAGTTTACTTTTTTTGAAGAGTTTCTTTTAGCCACTAAAACTACTTCATTTTTGGCGATACGAAATGATACCATATTGTATGAAAATTATTTTCACGGTGCATCTGTTAATGAGCCTGCTATTATTTTCTCCGTCTCCAAATCCATTATTAGTGCCCTCTTAGGCATCGCCATAGATGAGGGACACATAAGAGGCTTAGACCAAAGAGTGAGCGATTTTATTCCAACTTTTAAAAACGATGAACGCAATAACATCACCATCCGGCATCTTTTAAATATGACTTCGGGGCTAGATTTTGAAGATAGGCGCACCCTCTTGAAGCTTAGCAAAGCTTATTATAGTGATGATGTAAACACTTATATGCACAGTATTAATCTCAGCCATCCTCCGGGGACATATTTCGCCTATAAGAGCATAGATACCCAGCTCTTAGGCGAATGTCTCATCGCAGCTACAGGTATCCCCATAGAAAAATATCTCTACACCAAAATATGGCAACCCCTGGGAATGGAGTATGAGGCCTATTTTACACTAGATAGAAAAGCAGGAAACCCTAGGGTGTATGGAGGATTAGCCGCTTGCACACGCGACTTAGCCAAACTCGGAAAACTCTATATGCAAATGGGAAAATGGGAGGGAAAACAAATTATTTCTGAAGCCTGGGTGAGCCAGAGCATAACCAGAAAAATAAATAAAGATGAAAACTACTGGGGGTACACAAATAGCTGGTGGCTAATGAGTTATGTGGACAGAAACCTCGATGAACTCACAGACTTTTATGCCGCCGGATATCTGGGCCAATATATTTACATAAATCCTGATTATAATATTATTATGGTGAGACAGGGCGGCTATGGTGATAAAATGGAATGGCAGTACCCTATGGCCAGACTCTCTCATCTCCTTAGCGAAGGTGATAACTGCAAGCCCCATTTTCTCGAAACAGATAAGTATGCAGGCGTATTTGCCGACCAGAAGGGTAACGAAATAGAGCTGGAATATACTAAAAAAAATTGGCTGCTAAAAGGCGATAACCTAAAACTGGAATTACAGGAAGAATGTCCCCAAAGCCTTTATAATGTAAAGAAAAAAAAAAGAATCATCTATCAAATAGAAAATGATGAAGTACAAGGCATATATCTGGATGACTTGCATTCCCTAAAATACTATCATAAAGTGATAGTGGATAAAGACTCCAGCTCTAGAAAGCCATGAGATCTGTTTCTTGAGTTGTTAATCAGCGTTAGATTCATTTGTATCCTGCACGGTATCAGAAGCCATCGGCATACTTTTATCGGAAAGTTCATTTTGTAGTGAATCTGCTATTCTTTCTAATTCTGCATCTCTCATTTTGGTCTTTTCTATCTCTTCAAGGAAGGTTCTTATTTCCGTTATTTTAGCATTGGCTATGCTATCGTCTGGTATTATTTTCAGCACATCATAATAGCCAGATAGTGCGGAGTATAGATCCCCTTCTTTCATCCTTTGATCGGCTCGAACAAGGGCGGTAGAATAAGCTAAGGTTCGTTTATTTATTCTTAATTGCTTAACAACAAAAAAGGATGCTACAGACCCTAAGCTGAGGAGGGCAAGTATTATCCATAGCCATTTATTTCTGACCGGACTTGAAGCTACTAGCTCATCATATACGATGTTTTTTTTATCTTCCGGATTCTGTGCTATTTCTATCAGATACATAGAATAGTTATCTCTCGAAAATTCTTGTGCATACCGCAATAGGTAATCATAACACTGCTGGATACTAGTGTTCCCAGAAAATATCTTTTCTAGAAAATCCCACTCCATCATATCCGTTATTCCATCAGTACAGAGGAGGAAGCGATCGCCTGGTTTCACATCTGAAATAAGAAGGGTATCTATTTGCGATAGCATATCCGATGTACTGATCGAGCGAAGAATGATATTTTTTTGCGGGTGATGTGCGGCCTCATCTTCGGTAATTTCACGGGCAGCTACCAGTTGCATCACATAACTATGATCTATGGATCTCCAATGAATGCGACCATCTCTGAACTGTACTAATCGGCTATCCCCTATCCATCCGGCGTGAATACCATCCTGCTGAAGATTTATAAAAACCATCGTTGTACCCATACCTGCGCAGGCTGGATATTTCTCCTCTGTGGCTTTAAAATCTTCCTTAAGTCTTTTTAAAAGAGTTTGATAGAACTCATCTTCATAGGGGAAGAATCCCTTCATCTCGAGACTTTGGCCCCAGTATGCGGCAGCCATCCTGCTGGCCATATCACCTTTTTGTGAGCCACCTACCCCATCACAAACCACAAAGATACGGGACTCCTTTCCTGAGTTTTCGATCGTAGGAAATATAGCATCTTCATTTTGGCTGCGAATGCCCTGAGATGTAATTCCTAATGGGGTTTGTATAATAAGATTCATCGGGGAAAAATACGATTTTATAACGAAGTTTTTATATATTATTTTTCTGATCTGTGTGTACCTAGGTTTTTTGAGCCATTTTTGCCGTCCATAATATAGTAGAAACACGGTTTTTCTAACACACATTAGACCTTTTCTGCAGTATAATTCCTCCTGCTTTGTTAATCCCAGAATCAGCCTTAGACTTTGCAATGAAGGGAAATAATAATAATTGCTATGAGGCACAGTATTTTTCTCGCCCAGACGAAGTAAAAACTACGCAGAGGACAGAATAATGAGTACAGAAATAGAAAGGAAGTAGAATTTTCTCGCTATAAATTTCTAATGCTGATTCTGGGTCAAATGACACCCCAGACACTGCCTCTTATTACTAGTTGTTTATTAATAAAAAAGGGAATACCCCGAGAGGCATTCCCTTTTTCCGCTTTATCCTGATGCGCCTTATTGGATCAATAGTTTTTCTGTTTTGCTGGCATTGTTTTGGGTTATTCTCACCAGATAATTTCCGGCTGCTAACTCGCCGCGATTCAATATATATTGATTTCCTTGAGCACGATCGGACCATAATAATCTGCCAGATAAATCCATAACTTCGATAAAGGATAATTCGCTACTTTCATTATTAAAACTAATAACCGCACTTTCTATCATAGGATTAGGAGCGATTTGGATTCCATTAGAAACTTGATTATCTATACCAGAGCTTATAGATTCTTCGATAAAAGGATCGGCCCATCTCTCATCAGTGAGAAAATCATAGTCCGTCATGGTACGCAAGAATACCACCAAGGCAGCCTTTTCCTGAGGGGTAAAACCGAATCCGGTAAACGGCTGAGGAAAAACAGTAGTATATTGATCACTGGTATTAAAGGTAGAATTTGCATTGGGTGCTATACCTTCACTATAAAAATCTACTACCTCTTCTAAGGTGGCAAATCGGCCATCGTGCATATAAGGAGCGGACTTGCCCACATTTTTTAGACTAGGGGTTTTAAATTTTCCATTGTCGGCAGGATTGCCAGAAATATTTTGCAATCCCGCATCGCTATATACCATATCTAATCCGGTATTGTGTGGTCCTACTAATGCACCGCCAAATATACCAGTGGGAGGAAAAGTAATAATGTTCCCATTCGAGAAGCTTGTAGTAAACCCTTCCGGTCGGGTGATGATTCCGGTATGACAATTCTGACAATGAGATTCAAAAATAGATTTTCCCTGTATTTCTTGCTCTGAAAAGTTGGTAAAATTATTTTGAATACCTTCATCTAATTTCGTATTTACGGGACGGATGGTACGAATAAACTGACCCAAGGCATCGCCAATACGCTCCTCAGTAATATCTGCACTGCCAAATGCGGCCGTAAAGAGCTCCGGATAATAGGCTATGTCTTCTATGCGCTCCACTATTTCATCCATCGTAATTCCCATTTCTAATCCATTTTGGAAAGGTAATATAGCCATGTGGCTTAGCACGGTAGATCTCTCATCCCAGAGCAGGGAAGGATATGGGTTTAAACCGATATCGGCGATATTGAGGGCATTGCGTGTACCGAGGAGCCCTTGAAATCCTTCGCTAAAAGGATGAGGATCTGCAAATCCATACTGCTGCTGATGACAGGAGCCACAGGACAAGGAGCGATTTATGGATAGATTTTTATCATAAAAAAGAACCCTACCCAGGGTGGCACCCGGATTAGTGAGATCCGGTACTGTGACGAGTAAATTTCCAAAAGGACTTATACCTGGCGTAGAATTAGCTAAATAGTGAGCGGGCAGCGGTATGCCGGCATAATCTACCAATTCTTCCGGTAACTGTAGCACTACCTGACCATTGTCTGTATCAAAAGAGTGCCAGTAAATATAGCCTTCTTTTCTTTCAGGAGTAGAGGAAGCGAGGAAAATAATGACCACGAGAGTGAAAACTAGGGGAATAAATTTTTTCATGACAAACAATTTATGGTTTCATATTGTAAAATTACGAAAATAATTAATTATAAGATGCCTTATTAAAAAAAAAATGCAAAAAAAATCATTGTCTCCATATAATTTAGGAAAAAAATCAGGATTTTGCTTTTTCCCAGCTATCTTTAAGCGTAACAGTGCGGTTAAATACCAAATTTTCCGGACTAGAATCTGGATCCAAACAAAAATATCCCTTGCGTAAAAATTGATATCGGGCAGCAGGATCGGCACTAACCAGAGCAGCTTCGGCTTGTGCATCTTCGATAAGTTTTAGGGAATCCGGATTGAGCAAATCCTCTAATTCTTTTTCTTCATTTCCCGCCGGATCAGGATCTGAAAAGAGTCGGTCATAGAGGCGCACTTGCACTTTGTGGGCATCCTTTGCATTTACCCAGTGGATGGTACCCGATACTTTTAATCCGGAACTGTCTGCGCCACTGCGGCTATTTTCCACATAGCTGCAAAAGACTTCAATGATTTCGCCGGTATCATTTTTTACAAATCCATTGCACCGCACGATGTAAGCCCCTTTCAGTCTCACCATATTACCTACGCTCAGGCGGAAAAACTGCTTGGATGGCTCCTCCATAAAATCCTCTTTTTCTATCCACAGTTCATTAGAAAAAGTTACCTGGCGATGCCCTGCCTGGGGGTCTTCAGGATTATTTTCTAGGAGCAGAGATTCGAAGTGATCATCCGGCAAATTAGTAATGATAAGGCGCAAGGGCTCCAGTACTACCATCATCCGTAGGGCTATTTTATTTAAATGTTCGCGCACACAAAATTCGAGAAAACTCAGTTCTATAATATTTTCTCGCCGGGCTATCCCCACTTTTTCGGCAAACAGGCGTATTCCTTCTGGCGTATAGCCCCGGCGGCGCATGCCGCAGATAGTGGGCATACGGGGATCATCCCATCCGCTTACCCTTTCTTCCTTTACCAATTTAAGGAGTTTGCGCTTACTCATCATAGTATAGTTTAGATTAAGCCTAGCAAATTCTATCTGCTGTGGCCGATAGATAGCTAATTCTATGAGAAGCCAGTCATAGAGCGGCCGGTGTACTTCAAATTCGAGGGTACAGATACTATGGGTAATACCTTCTATGCTATCGGATAGTCCATGGGCAAAATCATACATAGGATAGATACACCATTTATCTCCCGTGCGGTGATGAGAAGCTTTTAATATGCGATAAAGTACGGGATCTCGAAGGTGCATATTAGGAGCGGCTAAATCTATTTTGGCCCGGAGCACACGGCTTCCTTCTTCATAGTTACCTGCTTTCATCTCCCTAAATAAGCGCATATTCTCCTCGGGGCTTCTGTAGCGATAAGAGCAGGCGATTCCTGGCTCTGTAGGTGTGCCCCGCATTCGTCGCATATCTTCTTGACTACTGTCATCTACATAAGCCTTACCCATACTAATTAGCCGTTCTGCCCATTCATAAAGCTGATCGAAATAATCAGAGGCAAAAAATTCGCGATCTTCCCAATCAAATCCCAACCAGCGGATATCGTTTTTAATAGATTCTACATATTCTACATCCTCGGCTACCGGATTCGTATCATCAAAACGAAGATTGGTCATTCCTCCATATTTTTCGGCCAATCCAAAATTTAAACAAATGGACTTAGCATGACCTATGTGCAAATAACCATTGGGCTCCGGAGGAAATCGCGTGTGTACCCTAGCTCCATATTTACCGTTACGTAAATCATCTTCTACCATTTGTTCTATAAAATTTAGGACTACTTTCTTTTCTTCGTTTACCCTATCCATACTTCTAATTAATGGAACAAAAATAACGTGAATATTTATTAAGTGCCGGTTTTAACCCAGACTTCTAACAGATAGAAAAAATGTACCTAGATATAAAGGATCATTAATTTTTTTGCCATTTGCCTATAATTCCTTTCCCTACCGCAAAACATTTTTTTTTTGCACATCCGCAAGTATTAAAACCTGGACCACCCATTTTTATCCAAGACAAGCCCCTATTATCGCTATAATCGCTGCCATTAGGCCCTACAGTGATAAATTCTTTTTCACCTCTGTGTGAGATGCAGGAGCGGTAACCTCCCGGAGGAAGAGATCTCACCGCAATCCATTTTTCACCGCCATCATTGGTCACAAAACAATTATTCATGAGGTCGTCAGATTTTTCATAATCACCTCCTACTACGATGCCGTCCTTTTCTGATTTCATAAGAAAGCTAAAAGCTCCGCAGGTTTTTCCTCCTTTCATTGGGATGAAATAACTTTTCCAACTATTTCCATTATCAGATGAATGATAGAGTCTGGATACTTCGCCGCCGGAAATAAACCATATATTGTTTTTAATGACCTGTATATTGGTACCACTAGCTGCAAAAGCCGCTTCGCCTTCCAAAGATTCAGGAGTGGATATGGGATACCAGTTTTTACCACCATCTGCTGTTTTGAGCAATAGCCATTTACTGTTTATAGGATCGCCCAGTATCCATCCCTCCTTTTCATTTTTAAAAACCATCGCATCCAGAAACACTTCCGGCAGCTTATCTTCCCATACCTTTTGCCACGCACATCCTCCCTCTGTGATAAGGTATATGCGGGCGGGCGTCCCTGAACTCATAGTCACCGCCACATTTCGATCAAATGCGTGGATATCTCGAAAATCCAATGAGTCTGCGCCGCTGATACGATGTTCTTCCCAGCTTACTCCACCATCCGTACTTCTTATTACTAGACCCTTAGTGCCGCTGGCCCAGATGAGGTCATCATTGACTACAGAGAGACCTCTAAAGTTTTCTTCGAAGCGATAGGGCAAAATTTTCCAACTGTTTGGAGAATTTTCAATGATAAGCACACTGAATAGGATAAAGAACAGGAATAACTTCATTAGATAGATAAAAAATTATATGGAACTAGCCAGGATGAATGGATGTTTCGTAAAAATAAAGTAAAAAAAATAAATGAATTCTCACGAAATAGATTTTCGCATATATGGCGAAGAACTTCAATGCTTAGAAGTAGAACTGGATCCCGGAGAATCGGTGATAGCAGAAGCCGGCAGTTTTATGATGATGGATAGTAACATACTGATGGAAACTATTTTTGGTGATGGTACCGATAAGCAACAGGGATTTTTGAGCAAGTTTCTTTCAGCCGGCAAAAGAGTGCTCACTGGCGAGAGCCTTTTTATGACTCAATTTACACATACCGGCGTCGGAAAAAAACACGTTCATTTCGCCTCTCCCTATCCGGGCAAGATTATACCGCTGAAACTGTGGGAGCTGGATGGTAAAGTTATTTGCCAGAAGGATGCTTTTCTATGTGCTGCAAAAGGGGTAGCTGTAGGTATTGAATTTCAGCGAAGGCTGGGCACAGGATTATTCGGTGGAGAGGGGTTTATAATGCAAAAATTAGAAGGCGATGGTATGGCCTTTATGCACGCCGGCGGTATGATCATAGAGAAAAATCTGCATCCCGGCGAAAAGCTTATGATAGATACAGGCTGTCTGGTGGGTTTCGCGGGTCAGATTCAATATGATATAGAATTTATAAAGGGCGTAAAAAACGTAATTTTTGGGGGTGAGGGATTATTTTATGCCTCCCTCAGCGGCAGCGGACGCGTATGGATACAAAGTTTGCCGGTAAGCCGTTTGGCCTCCAGAATATTATCTTATGGTAGCATAATGCGTCGCAAGGAAGAGGGAAGCGTACTCGGGCCATTGGGCAATCTTTTAGACGGTGACTAGAATAAACGAATCACCCCCGGTCGGGGCTTGGCGTTTGGGTCGGAATAAATCGTTACTAACTGTCTCCCGCTGCAAAGATAATAAAAAGCATAAAACTTTGATGACGCACGGAAAAAACCATTTCGCTAAGCCCTTGTAATCTGCCGTTTTAATTTTTTGTCTTGTATTTTACTTTCGGTTCAAAAAGTGTTGGTATGTTTAACTGTCTTGCGGTATTGGAAATTCTTTTGTCTGCGATATGAAAATAGTCCTTGTCAAGTTCATAACCGTAAAAAATTCTGTTGAGTAGTAATGCAGATATTCCTGTGCTGCCGCTTCCCATAAACGGGTCTAAAACAGTTTGGTTTTCCCAAGTCAACAGTTTAACTAAATGGTGCATTAACTCAACGGGTTTTAAAGTCGGATGGTTATTAAATTCTTCTGCATGCTGTCGAACTTTGGGAACTAAAAAGAATTTGTCGTAGCCGTCTTTAAATTCATCTGTCCGCAATATGTTTGATGTAACTCTGCCGTCAGGATGTGGATTGTGTCCGACCTTGCTTTCTCCTTTTTCGTATGGTATTCTTGTCTGCTCAATGTTTAACGAACCAGTTCCGTGTTTAATAATATTTTGTGCAATTGAAAAATTTTTTTCAATTGGTTTTTGAATTAAAATGATTGGTTCGTAGGCAGGTTTAATGCCAAGTCCGCTTCCTTTGTAAGTTTTTCCAAAGTCCGATGAAGGTTCGAATTTGCCCTTACTGGATCCATTTTTGTAACTGTCCGCACCATTTTTTTTGTAACCCTGAACATATTTATAAGTGCCGAGTTTTTTGCTTTCAACATTTAGTTCCTTGTCAATGTCGAGAGCCACATCTCTGCTCTTGGGCATTCCGTTTAGATAAGCCCAAAACATTACATCTTTAATAATAAAACCACTGTCCTCTAAATCCACCATTAAGCGATGCATTAAACGAACAGAAGAAAACACTGCTCCAAATGCTCCCGGTTTTAATACATTCAAACAGTCCTGCCATATTTTTTTATCGGGCAAATCCTTGTCCCAATAATTATTTTGATAAGAAATTCCATAAGGCGGGTCAGTTATGACTGCCTCAACTGAATTGTTTTTTAATTCAGTTAAACCGTAACAACTTTTATTAAAAATCTTGTATTGTCTTAATGTTTGATTTGCTAACATATTCTGCTAAATTCCTTTGATAATTAACGATTAACTGAACGATAAATTCTTTGTTTTTATCTGGAGGGCAAACGACTGAAAAATTATACTCTTTGATTAATTTTTCGATGCCAACATTTTGAGTAGAACGAGTACTTGTATTTTGAACGGCAATTACTCTTTCAAGCAAATACTTTCCTAATTTTTTGTGCTGACCATAAACTATAAATTGCAAATCACTTCCCCCTTTCCAAATGGCAACTGCTGTGAATAATCTTTTGTCGTTAATTGCTTTTGCTTTTTCTACATTCGTGTCATTCCAAGTTCCACCAAGTCGTCCTGACGATATTGAACATTGCTTGATTTCAAGAAATTCATTTGTCTTGCTTTTCTTTGCGTCAAATCCGTGCTTGTCAAAATTAAGTAAATCGTATCCCAAATAATTCGCTACGATTGCGTCACGAATGGAATTGATGCTTGTATCTGTGTCGTACATCTCAAATTTCTCCTGAAATTTTGTAAGTTCTTGCAATGAAACTATACCCAAAGTTCTGAAGTCCGCAGAATTGGTTTATAGTCCCCTTTGTTAAATATCCCCATCCTGTTTTATTGTCCGCTAAGATACGGTGTTTTTGGTTCAGGGAACAAATCCATTGTCGATTATTTTTATTTTGTCTGTTAAACATTGCATGGTCGCCAAAAATAGCAGGTCATATCCGATATGCGTACTCGTTTAGTTTTTACTATCCCAGGCTAAAAAGAGACTAAAAATTAGCCACCAAACGCAAGTTTATACGTCTGGAGGTAAGGCGATTTGGCACGGCATAAACCCGATTTCCAAAGTCTATGAGCCAGTTATAGGATACTGTATTGGACACGCCCAGCAGGTTAAACACTTCTAATCCCAGCCATATATTTTCAAAACGATTAAAAAGACTTTGATCTGGGATTTCCTTTCTACCCTTTTGGTATAAAAGAGCAGAAAATCCAATATCGGTTCTAAAATATATGGGCGTAGAATATACATTTCGCAGCTTAGGATTTCCAGGAGGGCTAAAGGGCAGTGGTGTACCAAATAAGAGATTCAAATTCATTTTCAGATTCTTTTTTCCCGGCACATAATCCTGAAAAAAAATACCACAGTTTAGCAGCTGATCTGAGGGCCTCCTTATATATCCCGGCTCTAAGAGACTGCTATCTGCGATGATCGAATGATCGGTGATAAGTTCGGTAAGGAGTGCTTGTCCATCAGCATCATAATACTGGTAGTAGGCATCATTTTCAAAGTCTTCGCGGGTATTTAATATGCCCAGACTAAACCAGGAATCTACGCCATCTACAAATTCTCCATATAAGCGAAAATCTGCCCCTGCAGCATATCCTCTGGCATTATTAAGCCCGCTATAGCGAATGAGTACATTTTTTACATCATAGGTAACCAGATCCCATAATGGCTTATAATACGCTTCTGCAGTAAATTTAAAGGGCCTTCCCCACATATAGAAATGCAGGTCGCCGCCGAGGACGAGGTGCAGCGATTTTTGAGCTAATAAATTTTTGTTTAATATACCTTTTGCATTGCGGAGTTCTCTATAGAATGGAGGCTGATAATACATACCGGCAGAAAATCGCAGTTGTATATCGAGACTATCATTGGCTACCCCATTACCATATTGCTTATTGCGTAGCGGTTTCCACCCTATTTGTACGCGAGGAGTGAGGGTAGGTTCTTTATTTACGGTCCAATATTGTAGGCGTACACCGGCTGTTAGGCTTAGCTTATCATCGAAAAGTCTTATCTGATCCTGCACGAAACCGCTGATTCTATTTGAAGCTAAGGTGATATCTGTTTTTAAAATTTCGGACAGTACTAACTGGGAATCGGATACCGGAAAGCTATAACCTGCTGAATCTATTCTAGACCATTCACTTATTTTATCATCTATCTGCTCTCGCTGATATTTAGCCCCCCAATAAAACAAATGATTTTTTTTATCATAAAAACCGCGATGTTCCAGATTAGCAAAAAGTCCATTGAGTTTATTGCGCGCCCAGTTATGATGAATTCCTATTCCCCTTTCGCGGGTAACTTCGCCAAATTCACTCTCACCCAGATTATTTTCTACTTCGCCTACATAATACGATCCTATAAGATCATATGCCTCTCTTTCATTGGTAAGATACACAGAGCTCATAAACTTAAGCTGGAGATTTCTGTCTTCGCTGCGATACACGGCACCTAATCCAGACATAAGCACATCATATCGGTCATTTTCTTGCCCATCCCAGGCTACCCTTATATTGAGCGCATCCTGTACAGTACCAAATCGAATATTTTCAGAATCGGGTACAAACTGGTAGCGATTTCTGGTGAGGTTATTTATCCACTGGAGTTCCCAGCTGGAGGTGAGAGCATAGGTAAAATAGGATTGAATATCTAAGAATAAGGGATTATACGATCCCTGGGTAGGAAGGGTATTGAGGAGATATTGATTAGACTGTTGTCTTACCCCTAAGAGGTAAGTGAGGCGTTTATGGCGGTGGATGCCATGGAGGTGAAACGCATTGCCCAATAAACTGGCTGTGACCGAACCGCCCTTGTCTCTGGGTTTTTTATACTGCACATTGAGCACTGAGGATAATTTATCGCCAAATCTGGCCTCGAAACCTCCGGCGGAGAATTCTACAGCTTGTACCAGATCCGAATTAATAAATGATAAGCCTTCCTGCTGTCCACTGCGAATTAAAAATGGTCGGAATATTTCAAAATCATTTACATAGACCAAATTTTCATCAAAATTTCCCCCTCGCACTGTATATTGCGAACTGAGTTCATTATTGCTGCTTACACCTGGCAAAGCTTTTACTGCAGCGATCACCCGATCTACAGAAGTGGGAATAAACTCATAGGTTTTGGGGCTTATCCTTATGATGTTGTTACTGGTGGTACGTGTATCATGAATTTCTACAGCATCTATTTGAGTGGTATTTATGCTCATCTCAAAATTAACTGTCCTATCTCCATAGGCAGTGATAATACGGTTTTCCGCTTTATGAGTTATACTGGCTACACGCAATGAGTAAGTTTCATCGCGAATTAATTTCAATTCAAAGCGTCCATTGTTTTGAGAATTTACAGTTACGGTGTCTTTACCTTCGGCAATAACTAATATACCTTCCAGGGGTATGTGCTCTGTATCCTCAATGATACCGCTAAGTGTAATTCGCTGCTGGCCATTCAGAATAAATAGGGAAGATAGAAACCATACAGATAGATATCCAGCAATTTTTATATGCGAAGAGAGCATTAAATATTTATTATAAGGTTATAGGTTTTTAAAGATGCGAATGGTTTCTAAAGGGTTGTCAGTAGCAAAAATACTATTGCCTACCACCAATACATCTGCACCGGTATCCAATAACCTTGTGCTATGGTGGTTATCTACCCCGCCGTCTATTTCTATAAGGGCAGCGGAGCCTAACTGGGTGCGGAGAGCACACAACCTGCTAATTTTAGAATAGGTATGCTCAATAAATTTTTGACCACCAAATCCAGGGTTTACAGACATCATACACACCATATCTATATCCGGCAATATGCTCTTGAGGACATCAATATCAGTATGCGGATTTAGGGCGACACCTGCCTTACAATTATTTTGTTTGATGAAGTGGAGGGTGCGGTGCAGGTGTATGCAAGCCTCAAAATGCACACTAATATATCTCGGTGAATATTCTAAAAAACGGGATAAATAGATATCCGGCTCTACTATCATCAAATGGATATCCAATGGTATTGTACACCATTTTCTAATGGCATGAAGGACAGGAAAACCAAAAGAAATATTGGGTACAAATCTTCCGTCCATAATATCTAAATGCAGCCAGTCTGCTTGGCTGCTATTTATCATTTCTATTTCTTCCCTGAGCCGGCCAAAATCTGCAGACAATAATGAGGGAGCAAGAACCCAATTTTTCATCCCTAAAGATAAGGCAGAATGTACAAAAAGGGCAAATGTAACCGATACGGCAAAAAAAATCCCCTGAAATCAGGGGATAGATATACTTTATAAAAAATGTTTAAGCTCTTTACTCACCGAAACTTTTCTCAGCCGCCTAATCGCTCTTTCCTTTATTTGCCGGACACGCTCACGAGTAAGGTCAAATTTTTCACCTATTTCTTCCAATGATAAAGGTCTTTCTTCTCCTAATCCATAGTAACAACAAAGAATTTCGGCTTCGCGGGTATGCAATAGCGAAAGAATATGATAAACTTCTTCCTTGAGCGAATCTTTATTCAGCTGCATATCCGGATGATCATCTTCGTTTCCCTCTAAAACGTTTATGATGGGATTATTATCATCATCGTCTCCTAAGGGGGCATCCATAGAGATAGGACGTGCATTTAATTTTAATAATTCACGAACATCCTTCTCCCTCATACCGGTGATTTCTTCTATTTCACGAATAGATGGCTCACGCTGATGATGCTGCAAAAAATCAGATAAGACCTTATTTATTTTCTGGTAAGAATCTACCTTATTTAGTGGCAGCCTTATGATACGGCTATTTTCTACTAAAGCTTGCATAATAGATTGTCTTATCCACCATACTGCGTAGGAAATAAATTTAAATCCACGTGTTTCATCGAATCGTCTAGCGGCTTTCATCAATCCCATATTTCCTTCATTGATAAGATCACTCAACGAAAGACCTTGATTTTGATATTGTTTTGCTACGGATACCACAAAACGGAGATTGCACACACATAATTCCTCTAAAGCTGCATCATCACCTTCTTTTATGCGCTTTGCAAGCTCCACCTCCCTCTCCGGGCTCAGTGGCGAATGCTGGGCTATTTCCTGAAGGTATTTTTCTAGTGCGGGACCCTCTCTAACCGTAATTTGGTATTGTATTTTTAACTGCCTCATATTATTTTTATCACATCTAGTAAAAGAACGAGATCACTCTGTGAAAAGTTGCATATAACCAAAATATTTTATTCTTGCAAATTTTTTAACATAATTTTTAAAATTTATTGATAATTATCAATTAAAAATCAATTATGCTGTCAAAACAAACATTTCCTCTCCGGCGTAAGACGCAGGATAAAGTAAATAGTTACCCATCCTATGATTTTTTGCCAGAACGGTTGTAATTGCAGAAAGACCGGCAAATGTTGAATAGATATCGTAGTATCGCGAAAAAACATATCTTACAGATATAAAGTGGCGGCCCTCGTCTCATCAATGGAAATAAACAGTTTATTTCTTGGAGCTTTTCAAAAAAAAACCACCCAAAGGTGGTCTTATTTTATACTTCAATAGTATCCTTATGACCTAGGAATAAGAACTTTATGACTGAGTTTAAACTTACCATTTTTAGGATCCACGCCCAATAGCTTTACCTGCACCTGTTCACCTATTTTAAATACTCCATCCATTTTTTCTAGTCGTTTCCATGATATTTCGGATATATGGAGGAGTCCTTCCTTTCCTGGCATAAATTCTACAAATGCGCCAAAATCTTGAATGCCTTTTACTTTACCTTCATATACGGCTCCCACTTCGGGTTTAGAGGCTATGGCGCGAATTCTGGCAGTAGCTTTTTCTACCCCGGCCAGTTCTTTTCCGAATACGATTACCTCTCCTTGCTCGCCTATTTCTTCGATAGAGATCGTAGTTTGTGTTTCTCGTTGCAGTTCCTGAATATGTTTTCCGCCAGGTCCTATAATAGGTCCTATAAATTCGCGATCTATATATAGTTTAATAATCCGGGGAGCATGGGGTTTGTAATCTGGTCGGGCAGCAGAAATCACCTCATTCATTTTAGATAAAATATGTAATCGTCCTTTTTTTGCCTGATCTAAAGCTTTGGCCAATACTTCATAAGAGAGCCCATCTACTTTAATATCCATCTGGCAGCCGCAGATGCCTTTCTCAGTGCCGGTTACTTTAAAATCCATATCGCCCAAGTGGTCTTCGTCGCCGAGGATATCGCTAAGGATGGCATAGCGACCCTTATCATCGGCTATAAGACCCATAGCAATACCTGCTACCGGTTTATTGAGTTTTACGCCGGCATCCATAAGAGCCAGCGAACCGGCACATACAGTGGCCATAGAAGAAGAACCATTAGACTCTAAGATGTCGGAAACGATGCGTATGGTATAGGGATTGTCCTCGCCGGTGGGCATCATTTGTTTCAGACTGCGCAAGGCCAAATTTCCGTGTCCCACTTCACGTCTTCCGGGTCCGCGCATAGGCTTTATTTCTCCGGTAGAAAAGGGTGGAAAATTATAATGAAGGATAAAATCTGAATATTCCAGACCGAATGCTTTATCAAACATTTGTTCATCTTCTTTGGTGCCGAGGGTAACTGTAGTAAGGGATTGGGTTTCGCCGCGGGTAAAGAGTGCAGAACCGTGAGGCGAGGGCAGATTATTTACTTCGATATAGATGGGTCTTATTTCATCTAGTTTTCGTCCATCTAGGCGAATACTTTCGCTGAGTACCCTATCGCGCATAATAGATTTCTCTAAATCGTGATAGATTTCGTCTGCTACAGCGGCCATATTAGGCTCCAGATCGCCCAGTGCCGCTATCATCTCCTCATAAATAGTGGAAAATGCTTCCTTACGGGCCGATTTTGTGAGTGCCCCTTTTACAACATGGCGGATTTTATCGGATACTAGCTCAGAAATTTTATTTTTAAATTCGGTCTGCTCATCAAATATGGGAAGGGCTCTTTTTTTATCATAAGATCCCACCATCTTAGCCAGCTCTATCTGGGCTAAGCATTGTACTTTTATGGCCTCGTGGGCATGGCCTATGGCAGCGATAATATCCTCCTCACTACATTCTAAAGCCTCTCCCTCTACCATGACTACATCTTTTTCGGTAGCAGCCACTACTAGTTCCAGGTCCGATTTTGCCAGTTCAGAACGAGTGGGATTTATTATAAAATTTCCTTCTAATCGGGCAACCCGAACCTCAGAAATAGGACCGTTAAAAGGGATATCGGATACAGCCAGGGCCGCCGAGGCGGCTAGCCCAGCCAGACTATCCGGCAATATTTCATCATCTCCGGAAATTTGATAAATGAGAACCTGTGTTTCATTTAAATATCCATCCGGAAACATAGGACGCAGGGCGCGATCGACTAAGCGGCAAATAAGCACTTCATAATCGGAAAGGCGGGACTCACGCTTAAAAAATCCGCCGGGAATACGACCTGAGGAGGCAAATTTTTCTTGATAATCTACAGATAAAGGAAAAAAGTTTTGCCCTTCCTTAATTTTTTGGGCAGATACGACTGTACATAATAGAATACAATCGCCACATCGCACCGTAACGGCACCATCGGCCTGACGGGCAAGTTTGCCAGTTTCGATGGTTATTATTTTTCCATCCCCGGTATCGAAGGAATGGGATATTGGTTTCAACATAAAGAGTTTTTTAATGATAAAAAAAAACCTGGAATAAGTTCCAGGTGGTGGTATTACTTACGAATATTTAGCTTATCGATAAGGGCACGATAGTTAAGAATATCGTGTTTAGCAATATATTGCAGCAGGCTTTTGCGCTGGCCCACATATTTTAGAAGAGAACGGCGGGTGCTGTGATCCTTTTTATTTCCAAGTAAGTGTTTGGAGAGCATAGAAATGCGTTCGGTGAGCAAAGCTACTTGCACCTCAGAATGGCCGGTATTTTTTTCAGATCCCCCATAGGTTTTTATTAATTCTATGGCTTTTTCCTTAAATAAACTCATTTAACGATTAATTTTATTGATTTAATTTTCCGCAAAAATAATAAATATTATCCAAATATCCCCATAGAAGGCATATATTTTTGATACTTTTTGAAAAATCTTTCTCAAGGATGCCAGTGAAAGGGGCAGAATAGCGAGAATATTAAATTTTTGGCGATAAAAATCCGACGAGCTGGGCTACCGTATTTTTCAGATCGCGGCGATGCACAATGCGATCCACGAATCCTTTTTCGAGTAAAAATTCCGCTGTTTGAAATCCATCGGGGAGATTTTTCTTAATTGTTTCTTTAATAACCCTGGGTCCGGCAAATCCGATGAGTGCCTTTGGCTCGGCCAAAATAAAATCTCCCAGCATCGCATAGGAAGCGGTGACGCCACCGGTAGTGGGATCGGTGAGTAGGCTTATATAGGGCAAACGGGCTTTAGCAAGCATAGAAAGTTTAGCCGAAGTTTTGGCCATTTGCATAAGACTAAATCCAGACTCCATCATCCTTGCACCCCCAGATTTTGAAATAATTATTAAGGGCAAATGATATTGAATACAATAATCTATACAGCGACTTATTTTTTCACCTACTACCACACCCATAGAACCACCAATAAAATCAAAATCCATACAGGCTACTACTAATTTTGCCCCGTTTACCATCCCTACTGCGCTGCGCATAGCATCATTGAGTCCGGTTTTTTCTCGTGTTTCCACCAACCTATCGGCATAATTTTTTAGATCCTTAAAGAGGAGTACATCTGAGGCGATAAGACCCTTAAAGAGTTCTTCCGGCGTATGGTCGAATAGGATGGAAAAATATTCTTTAGAAGCTAAGCGCAAATGATGATCGCATTCCGGACATACATAAGCATTCTGTATAAGATGAGAGGTAACCTGGGTTTTTTTACAATTTTCACATTTATACCATACGCCATCCGGGGTTTCCATCTTATTGGAGGTGTCCGTAGTAATCCCCCTTTGATTTCGTCTAAACCAAGCCATAACAATATTGGATTAAAAAAAGGAATACAAAAGTAGCAAGGAAAAATTTGATGGCCATAAAATTTCCCTAATGAAATGTTCAGTAAATACCTACCCCTCGATCAGGCCAGGGTTATACTCTTATCCAGATATACATCCTGTATGGCATTTAGCAGGGCTATTCCCTCTTTTACCGGGCGCTGAAAGGCTTTGCGGCCGGCAATAAGACCATGCCCACCGGCTCTCTTATTAATTACCGCAGTAGTAACTGCTTCGGTGAGATCGGAAGCACCAGAGCTCGCTCCCCCAGAATTTATGAGCCCTACCCTGCCCATAAAACAATTAGCTACTTGGTATTTACAAAGATCAATGGGATGTTCCGTGCAGAGATCAGTATATACTTTTTTGTGCGTTTTACCAAAATTAATAGCATTAAATCCGCCATTGTTTTCAGGGAGTTTTTGTTTTATAATATCTGCCTGTATAGTTACGCCCAGGTGATTTGCTTGGCCGGTAAGATCCGCACTCACGTGATAATCCATGCCTTCCTTTTTGAATGCCGAATTTCGGGTATAGCACCAAAGCACGGTAGCCATGCCCAGCTCATGTGCCTCTTCAAAAGCTTCACTCACATATTGCAATTCATCATTTGCCGTGTCGCTACCCCAATAAATGGTGGCTCCTATCGCTACGGCACCCAGATTCCAAGCATCTCGCACAGATCCATATTGAATCTGGGCATATTGATTAGGATAAGTTAAGAGCTGATTATGGTTTATTTTTACCATGAAAGGAATTTTATGGGCATATTTTCTACTCATCATAGCGAGCACTCCAAAGGTAGATGCTACGGCATTGCAGCCAGATTCCAGGGCTAGGGCTACAATGGCTTCCGGGTCGAAATAGGCCGGATTAGGAGCAAAAGAAGCTGCGGCCGTATGCTCGATGCCCTGATCTACCGGCAGAATAGAAAGATAGCCGGTATGAGCCAGTCGCCCGGTTCCATAAAGCGTTTGCAAGCTGCAAAGGACTCGATTTGAGCGATTCGATTGGGAAAAAATGCGGTCTATAAAGTCTGCGCCTGGGAGGTGAAATTTTTGACCATCAAAAGTTTTAGAATTAAACCCTAATAAGTATTCGGCCTGTCTTCCGAGAAGAGATGTGATCTGTGACATAGATAGAATTGTGGGGCGAAGATAGGAAAATTAATGAAGCGCAATACCTAAATGGGCCATCTGGCTAAGGTTCTATGACCAAAACTTGAGGTTTTTAGATGGATGAGCAAAAATTCGACGAACGATCCCTTATAGTCACTTTTATTTGGAAAATTTCCTTGTCTTTTAAGTAAATACATAAAATAATTTTATTAATAAAAAAAATGTTACATTTGCCAAATCAAATTTCAATAAATATGAAAAAACTCCTTACATTTCTTTTATTTGCAGGATTGGGTCTGTATGCTCAGCACAGGCCTTTTCACCAGCAAAAACCTACCGCATCACCTTATATTAAGGTGACAAATGTAAATGTGGATGTGCCTATTGCCGGAAAGCATAAGGCCCCGGAAACCCCAGCCTTAGGTGCCGAGGGCATATTGCCTTCCCATCCTCATCATGCGCAGCATACTTCACACCCCGGCTACCAGCGATCTACCGGAACTAAGATAGGGGATACCTATTATGACCTTCAGACTAACTATGGTATGTGCCGGAGAGTGGTAACCGGTTCAAATGGCGAAGTCTATGCGAGCTGGACCATGAGCCGACTGCAAGATGATGCCTATGCAGACCGAGGAACCGGATTTAATGAAATGATAGGCGGAAATTGGTCTGCTATGCCAACTACTGCACTTGAGAACAAGAGAACCGGATGGCCCAATATGGGTATCACTGCCAGTGGTCGTTTATTTTCGATCACACATTCTGCCACGCAAGGGATGCACATGGTTTATCGCGATGCGGGGAGCAGCACTTGGGTAAACAAAACGATCGGTGTAGAAGTAAGTGATCTTAATGCTACCTGGCCCCGCGTAGCTGTAACTGGCGACACCATTTATACCATCATAGGCAGAGATGGAACACAATATTCTGCCAGTGGAATACCGGGTGGATTAAAATATATTCGCTCCTTCGACAATGGAGATACCTGGGAAGCTTTGGAACTCAATCCCCTCCTTTCCGATTTTTATTTCGATGGCACCGCCGATTCTTATTTTATAGATGCACAAGGCAGTACAGTAGCCTTTGCCATTGCCAATTATGCCGCACAAATAATTTTATATAAATCAAACGATGCCGGGGATACTTGGAATACCACCATTATACAAGCCACATCTAATCCATTTATAGACTCTGCCAATGCTTTATCACCTGAATATCTGGAACCAGTGGCTACCTCCAGTGGGTCACTCTCCTTGGTATTAGATTCATCCGGAAATGCCCATATCGTGATGGATCGCACCTTCAATTTCCGTGATTTGGATGAAACACAGAAGGGTGTATTCTATCTGCCTAATGCCACCTGTCTTATGTACTGGACAGAAGGTATGGCTAAGCCTAAAGTAATAGGCCAAACCGTACTGCAGGATACAAATCAGGATGGCGAAACCCTTATCATTACCCAAGAAGTTCAAATACAATCTTATGGAACTATTCTTATAGGACATCCTAGTATAGGAATAGATGCAAATGATAATCTCTATGTAGCTTATGACTCCGTAGTAGATGGCGAATTTGAAATAGAACCAATTACCGGTTCTACCGGCGAAGAAGGCAGAATGTTTCGCGATGTATATATGATTAAAAAGCAAGCTGGAAACTCCAACTGGGAAGGTCCTATTAATGTGAGCAATTCTAATGATGCCGAGGATGTATATCCGTCTATACAAAAAAATATAGATGACCAGATACACCTTATCTACCAAAGCGATCCCAAAACTGGTACTCACTTACAAAATAGTGCTACCCCGCCCCAAGGACATGCTCTTCATACATTAAACGAAATTCTTTATGTATCTATCTCTCCAGATGATATTGTAAACCCCACATCACCTATAAATACCTCTCCGGCGGTTCAAAACCTCATTAGCACAGTACCTACTCAAATAATAGAAGGATGTGCAGGATCTATAGGCGGTTTTGACGGAACCCACGCTCTCGATTATCCTGATGGAGAAATTACAGAAAATATAATAGTAGCTGGTGTAAATGTAGAGGTGCCCGGCGATTATCCTAATGGATGGGTTATAAATGTTACAGACAGCGATGGAAACACCTCTAATGTAGATATCCTAGGTACAAATGGAAATCCTATACCGGTTACAGTATTGGAGGATACCGATGATCCTATTATAATATCAAAACCCTTTGATATTATAGAAACAGATGTAAATGGCAATTACCAGGCTACATTAAGTAATTCTGATGAACAGAGCATAGAAGAAGCCTATAACAATCCAGCCTATGCCGGTAAGTATTTAGCTTTTGTTCCTGATCCGAACTATTTGAATATAGATGTTTTACAGTATAGTGCCTATATCGATCTGGATCTCGATGTTCTTGATCAAACTACCATATTCGGATGCCCTCCTTCTAAATCTACCACCGGAAGTGTAGATACAGATATATTGGGAGATTATTTGATCGAATACAATGCCACGGACGTAAATGACAAAGTAGCCGAGCAGGTAGATCGTATTGTACATGTAATAGCCTCTGATGAGACGGCTCCTATCATAGAAGTATATGACCTCAATGGTGATATTATTGAAGATGGCGGTTCTACCATAGTAGCTGGCGAAGAAGGCGAGGTTTTCCCTGGTTTGGATTATTATATTTTTGATAATGTAAACGGAGATGATCTTACAGTAGAAATAGATGGAGAAGTAAATATAGAAGTACCAGGTTCTTATGATTTGATCTATACGGTAACTGATGCTTCCGGTAATAGCAGCACTTATACAGTAACTGTGATCGTGGAGGATATTACCCCCCCCACCATTTCACTGGCACCAGGTTCGCTTCCTATTATTTATATGTGTCAGTATAGCGATATCATACCTACCCATGATCTCGTAGCTACAGATAATTTTGATGGCGACATTACTGGTTCTATCACCAATAATGCCAATCAGGTGGTAAATGCGCAATTACCCGCTAATTACAATGTGACTTATACAGTCTCTGATGCCGCTGGTAATGTACAAACCTATAGCGCTTTCATAGTTGTAGCCGCTAGTAATACAAATAATAATAATATTAATTGTACTACCGGTATTGAAGATATAATGTTTGCTAATAATATTATTCTTTATCCAAGTCCTGTAAAAGACATTTTGCAAGTTTATTTCAAAGAATTGCTTTCTGCAAACATTAGCTTGGTAATTACCGATGTGAAAGGTGCTGAAGTTTATCGCAATACTTTATTCAACAGTCAAAAAGTAACTATAGACATTTCAGGATTAAGTTCTGGCATTTATCTTGTGCGTTTTACCAGCGACAAAGGAACTGCGGTGAAAAAAATAGTGGTAGAATAATAACCTCCTGAATATAATTATAAAAAGGACTTCTTAGGAAGTCCTTTTTTTTATATAACTATTTTGCATTTGTAGATGTAGAGAAACTAAAAACAATACAGAGGCTACCTATGAAATATTCCTGGGATCATATCACCTTTATAAGACTGGCTATTCCTTTTATAGTAGGTATCTATATCTTGAAAAATAGTGTATGGCCGTGGTATATCTTCGTTTTAATAATACTACTTATTATACCCTTACTATCTATCTGGCTGCGAAAACGTCCGGTTACAGCCTATCGCTGGGACTGGGTTTTTGGGCTCTTGATCACACTCTTGTTTTTCTTTCTCGGTGGCTGGCGAATTCAGCAATATCCACATTTGTATCATATCCATTATTTTAACAAAGGGGCAAAGGAAGAAGAAAAAATATTGAGTGTACGATTTAGCGAAGATGGCGAAGCTAAAAAAAATTATTTCCGGGCACAGGCGCAGATAGACTTTATATACGAAGAAGGGAAATGGATACCCGCCTGTGGAAATATCTTGGTTTATATACAAAAAAGCCTTTCTATAAAAATTCCGGATTATGGCGATCACTATGAGCTGCGTGGTAAGATAGTGTCTCCGCCTAAAGCACTTAATCCCCATCAGTTTGATTATGCAAATTATCTGTCCGATAACAATGTCTTTGATATTGTGTACATAAAAGAAGATGCCGATATACAGTTTATAAAGACTGGTGGAAATCCTTTTTTTCGTTTTTCCTACTTCCTGAGGAGACATTGCATCGCTACCCTCCATAAATTTATAGCACCGGAGTTTTTCCCCCTGGCAGCCGCCCTTATTGTAGGCGTAAAAGATTATTTAGATCCCGAGCATTATGAAGTATTTTCTCATACGGGTACTATGCACATTTTAGCTGTGTCCGGTCTTCATGTAGGACTTATCTATATGAGTCTGGCTTGGTTACTTTCCTTTTTCTTTACCACCGCTAAGTCAAAAAAATGGCAATCTATCATCACCATTGCAGCTATATGGATTTTTGGAGCTATCACCGGTTTTGAAGCGGCTATATTGCGAGCAGTAGTAATGTTTAGTTTTCTGGAGATAGGGAAAATGCAAAAGAAAATGACCGACTCATTTAATATCCTATCTGTAGCTGCTTTTTTTCTGGCACTTATAAATCCCCTCTCTGTCTTCTCACTAAGTTTTATCTTATCATTTGGAGCCATTATCGGGATTCTATATTTCTATCCTATCGTGTATGAATGGATCAAGGTAAATAACATTTTTGCCCAAAAAATATGGGAATTATGCAGTATGTCTCTGGCAGCCCAGATCACCACCCTACCGATTATTATATATTATTTCCATCAATTTCCCTTCTTGTTTTTGCTTACTAATCTCATAGCTATTCCCATCTCAAATATTATAGTCATAGGTGGGCTATTGTTATGTTGTTTCTCCTTTGTTCCTGGGCTAAGTGACTTTTTGGGTATAAATTTAAATGGGTTACTTCATTTCTTTTATTATCCACTGTATTGGATAGAAAAAATTCCATGGGTAAATATGCAGGGGCTTCACTTCCACAAGTCCTTGGTAGGGCTCTATCTCATTCTTCTTATCGTGTGGGCGGCCATGCGTGAAAGCAATGTAAAGCTGCGCATAAGAAAAGCGGTATTACTCCCTGGAGCGCTTATCTTACTCACCGGACTAGTGGTTTATAATTATTATATACGGCATTTGAATACCATAACTATTTATGCCGATAGAGGGATGTCGCTATTAGAGATTACGAGGGGAAATCAGGCATACTACTATCCGGACAGTCTGCATAGAGATAGTATATTACAGAAGATGGCATTTTCGATCAGCGGCAATCATCTCTATCATAATATTCAGAACTTATCGCCTATACATCTTCCTGCGGCCATCAGTGAATCTATAGAAGGACGCGATTCTACGATAGTCATAGGTGGTCAAAGTATAATACTAAATGCCAGTTTTTCTCCGGAAATATTAGAGGATAAGGAAAATTTTCCTAAGATATTATGGATACATCGGCGATCATTTTGGCGCGAAAACGAATTACAACAGCTCTATCCATCCGGCATAATCATAGATGCCACCTGTGGCGAAAAAAAGACCAATGTCATAAAAGAAATGGCGGCCAGCCTTTGCATACCTGTAAAAACGATGCGTGAGCAAGGTGCCTGGCACCTAGAATGTAATCAATGAATATTGCTATCATCCAGTGAAGTACGGTATTGCTGGGCATATAGCAGATGGTCTTCATAATTAGTGGCAAAATGGTGATAACCACTGCGATCATCTTTCGCACAAAAATAGAGGTACTGGTGGCTGGTGGGCTGAAGCGCGGCTTCTATGGCTATCTTAGAAGGAATACAAATAGGACCTGGTGGCAATCCATAATGGAGATAGGTATTATAGGGTGATTCGAACTTTAAGTTTTCAAAGCTTATTCGTTTGAGATCCCATTGGCCCAGTGCAAATTTTACGGTAGGATCGGCCTGTAGTTTCATACCTGTTTTTAATCTATTATAATACACTCCAGCCACCATAGGCAATTCATCTTTTTTGAGGGTTTCTTCTTCTATGATTGCCGCCAAGGCCATTATCTCTAGTGGCTTCCTACCCATAGAATCTGCTTTGGCCAATCGCTCGCCAGTCCAAAATTTTTTATACTCTGCATTCATTATATCCAAAAATTTTGTTTCATCCGTATTCCATAAAAATTCATACGTATCGGCCAGAAACATAGACATTATGGTCTCTTTATTAAAGCCATAATTCATTAAAAATTCATCTTTGCTTAATAGCTCACGCAAGCGAGTAGTATCCGCTTCCAATCTTCTACCCACCAGATTTATAATGGAATCCATAGACCTGTAGTAGTTAATAGTAACCTTAACCGGTTCCTGCTGCCCGGATCGCAAAAATCGCACTAAATCCAGATTGCTCATATTATTTGCAATCAAATATTTCCCCGGCTTAAAATTTTTATCATACTTCATCCAATGTGCCACCTTATTAAAAGTATAGCTATTTTTCACAATTTTTTGTTCCTTCAATATATGCAATACATCCTCATAGCTGGCCTTTGAAGGGATATAAATAACCTGGCCAGCCGAAGGACCTAAATTAGTATTGGGAAAATAGATAATAAAAACACCGGCCAATCCTATAAGAAGACCGATCACAAACAAAGTTAATAATGAGTAAAAAAGAATTTTATTGAGAATGCTCGCCATTTTATTACTTATTATTCCGCAAAATATGATTACTGGCCTATATTTGCAGGATGCAAGGGACAAAAATACAGCTAGTTTTTTTAATACTCTTTACTTTTCTTATCTCGGCCTCCTGGAAAATGCCTGAGAGCAGTATCAGATTGGGATTACTCAAATACAATGGCGGAGGCGACTGGTATGCCAATCCCACCTCTTTGCCAAATCTTATTCGCTTTTGTAATCAGGATTTAAATATGGACATCGTCGAGGAGCCCGTAACTGTAGAGGTAGGCAGTCCGGAAATTTTTGGATTGCCATTTCTGCATATGACGGGACACGGAAATGTAGTATTCTCAGATCAAGATGCAGAAAATCTGCGTACCTACCTGCTATCCGGCGGGTTTCTGCATATAGATGATAACTATGGAATGGACAAATTTGTACGCACTTCCATAAAGAAATTGTTTCCTGAAAATGAACTGTTAGAATTGCCTTTTAATCATCCCATCTATCATCAGAAATATGATTTTAATAACGGATTGCCTAAGATCCATGAACATGACGGCAAGCCCGCACAAGGATTTGGCATAATACACGAAGGTAGATTAGTCGTTTACTATTCTTTTGAAACCGACTTAGGTGATGGATGGGAAGATCTGGATGTACATAACGATACCCCCGAAAAACATTTACAGGCATTAAAAATGGGTGCTAATATTATTCAATATGTTTTTACCTCAGCAGAGTAATATCACTCCATTCGTTTAAATAGTGATAATCCTATTTAGACAAGTGTGATATTCGGTAGCCTTCTTCAGTAGCCGCTACCGACTCAGTTATAAGTTTCGGACCATTATATACAAAGCCGGTATATAACTGTACTAAATCAGCTCCGGCTTTTATTTTGTCGGCAGCATCGGAGGCGTTTATTATCCCCCCTACACCTATTATAAGGTGGTCTGGCAATCGTTTTCTCATTTTCCAAAGCACTTCATTTGCCTTTTCTCTCAAGGGCTGGCCACTTAATCCGCCATTTCCTATTTTCTCCGATTCTTTAGCCGAGATGTGTAGCCCCGTGCGGTCTAGGGTAGTATTGCTCACTATGAGCCCGGCAATCCTTGATTCCACGGTGATCTCAGCGATATCCTTTAATTGCTCATCGGAAAGGTCTGGGGCTATTTTTAGCAAGACAGGTTTGGGTTTATGCCGGGCTGTATTGTCTTTTTGCAAGGCAGATAATAATTCTCTCAGCGGCTTTTTTTCCTGTAGTGTTCGCAGACCGGGTGTATTAGGAGAGGACACATTTACTACAAAATAATCTACTAAAGAAAAGAGTTTTCTGAAGCAAATCAAATAGTCCTCTATAGCCCGGTGAGGTAGGGTGTCTTTGTTCTTTCCTATATTGCCTCCTATGATCAATCCCGGAGGCCGCTGAGCTAATCTTTTAGCGATCGCATCCACTCCATCATTATTAAAACCCATTCTATTGATGATGGCTTTATCACCCACGATTCTAAATAGCCTCGGTCTGGGGTTACCGGCCTGGGCCAAAGGAGTTACAGTGCCTATCTCTATAAATCCAAAGCCAAATAATGCCAGCTCATGCAAGTATTGGGCATTTTTATCCAGCCCGGCTGCTAATCCTACCCGATTAGAAAAAGAAAGACCGCAGAGAATGATAGGTGAGGTATTTGGAGGCGTATAGAGCAGGTTAATAAATTTGCCTAAAAAAGGGATGACATTAAAAAAAAATTTCAATGCATCTAGAGCCAAATAATGGGCCATTTCTGCAGGTAAAAGAAATAAAAAAAATCTCAAAATTGAATACATAGGCTATAGCAAAGATACGAAAGTATTACGCTATCTTACCAGCCTAGAATGAAACGCCACAAACGAATAGGATCATCCCTTGTGAATGTGATCTCTTTATTACCAGCCAAATAATTTATTAGCAAAGGCTGGTATAATGCTATTACGTATATTTGTACTATGAGCGATCACCTTATTCCACTCGCCGAAAGAATGCGCCCTAAAACCTTGTCCGATGTCGTAGGCCAGGAACATCTCATAGGGAAAGATAAAATATTGAGCAGCAGCCTAGAAAAAGGATTCTGCCCCAGTCTTATTTTTTGGGGTCCACCGGGAGTGGGCAAAACCACGCTGGCGCGCATCATCGCTCAAACACTCAAACGGCCATTTTATCTGCTCAGTGCTATACAATGCGGTGTAAAAGAGGTGAGAGAAGTGATAGAAAAATCGGAAAAAAATGGCAAATCTGTGTTGTTTTTAGATGAGATACACCGCTTCAATAAATCGCAACAAGATGCTATGCTGGGGGCAGTGGAGAAAGGACTTATAACTCTTATAGGTGCTACTACAGAAAATCCATCTTTCGAAGTAAATACGGCACTGCTTTCACGGTGTCAGGTATTTGTGCTTATGGCACTCAGTCCAGATCATCTGCGCAAAATATTAAATGAGGCTATCATCAAAGATGAGTGGCTAGGCCAGCGAAATATCTCTATTGCAGAAGATGACCTTCTCCTATTACTTTCAGGGGGCGATGCACGTATATTACTCAATACACTGGAGATAGTCGTGGAGGTAAATAACCAAGATTCACTCATCATTACCAATGAACTAGTAGAAAAATCTGTTCAAAAAAAAATGGCTCGCTACGATAAAACTGGCGAACAGCACTATGATATCATTTCGGCATTCATAAAAGCTATGCGAGGCAGCGATCCCAATGCCGCTGTGTACTGGCTGGCTCGCATGATAGAAGCCGGCGAAGATCCGGAATTTATAGCCCGGCGTATGCTTATTTTCGCTGCTGAGGATATAGGGAATGCAAATCCCAACGCAGTTATACTCGCCAATAACTGCTTCGATGCAGTAAAAAAAATCGGCTACCCAGAATCTAGGATTATCCTATCACAAACCGTCATCTATCTCGCCAGTAGTACTAAGAGTAATGCCGCCTATATGGCCATAGAGGCTGCCCTCGCTACGGTACAAAAGACAGGTGATCTGGAGGTACCCCTACACCTGCGAAACGCTCCTACCAGCCTTATGAAAAATATGGGATATGAACTAGATTATAAATATGCCCACCAGTACGATCAAAACTTTATTATGCAGGAATATCTCCCCAAAGAACTGAGCAATACTAAATTTTTTGAACCGGGAAATAATGCCAGAGAAAATGAGATGCGGCAATTTTTAAAAATGCGGTGGAAAGATAAGTATGGATACTAATACTGTATGAATAATTTATTTATACTTACTAGCCTTTCATTATCTCCAAATACAATCACCGCCTATATGGTACATAATTGCTAATTTTGCCCCGATAATAAATAATAGTATGACATTGGATAAATCATATCAGCCACAAGAAATAGAAGAAAGGTGGTATCAATATTGGATAAAACAAAAGTTTTTCCGTTCAGTACCAAACGAGAAAAAACCCTTTACCATCGTTATCCCACCACCTAATGTGACCGGAGTTCTCCACATGGGCCATATACTCAATAATACCATTCAGGATATACTTATTCGCCGAGCCAGAATGCAGGGCTATAATGCCTGCTGGGTACCGGGTACAGATCATGCATCTATAGCTACAGAAGCTAAAGTAGTAAATAAACTTAAAGAAGAAGGCATTCATAAATGGGATCTCACCCGCGAAGAATTTCTCTCGCACGCCTTTGCCTGGAAAGATCGCAGTGAAGAGGCGATTATGAAGCAATTGCGCACACTGGGTGCCAGCTGTGACTGGAAACGTACACGCTTTACGATGGAAGATAAACTCAGTAAGGCGGTGATAAAATCTTTTGTGAATCTGTATAACAAAGGATGGATATACAAAGGACTGCGGATGACAAATTGGGATTGCGAAGCTAAAACAGCTGTTTCGGATGAAGAAGTATATCATAAGGAAGAGCGAAGCCATCTCTATTATATAAGATATAAAATAGAAGGAAGTGAAGATGCCTGGGTCATCATCGCCACTACACGACCTGAAACTATATTGGGAGATACGGCTATTTGTTTTCATCCGGCTGATGAGAGATATGCTCATCTGCATGGGCAAAAAGCCCTTATACCTCTTATAAATCGTCCTATACCTTTTATCTATGATGAATATGTGGACAGGGAGTTTGGTACCGGTGCGTTAAAGGTAACCCCTGCGCACGATGCCAATGACTATGAGCTAGGTAAAAGACATAAGCTGGAAAGCATTAATATCCTCCATGAAGATGGCACCCTCAATGAATGGGCTAGGCTCTATGTAGGCGAAGACCGGTTTAAGGTAAGAAAAAAAATAGTAAAAGAACTAGAAGCCCAGGACTTTCTTATCCGCACTGATCCGATAGTAAACAAAGTAGGATATTCGGAGAGAACCCATGTAGTGATAGAACCCAGGCTCAGCAGCCAATGGTTTGTAAAAATGGAAGAACTAGCCCGACCAGCACTGGAAAATGTGCTCAATGATAATATCCATTTCTTTCCTGAAAAATATAAAAACGTATATAGGCACTGGATGGAAAATATCCGCGACTGGTGCATCTCCCGTCAGCTATGGTGGGGGCAGCGGATACCCGTTTATTACTATGATGAAGAAAACTATGTAGTAGCTGAAAGCGCAGAGCAGGCCTTAGTACTCGCCCAAATGAAATCCGGAAATGCCGCTCTGCGTGCCGAAGAACTTCGGCAAGATCCGGATGTAGTAGATACCTGGTTTTCTTCCTGGCTTTGGCCTATATCCGTTTTTGACGGTTTTGAAAAAAAGGAAGAAGTAGATTATTATTATCCCACTAATGTGTTGGTGACCGGCTGGGACATTATATTCTTTTGGGTAGCCCGTATGATTATGGCCGGGTATGAATGGAGAAATGAAAAACCTTTTCAACATGTTTATTTTACCGGTATGGTGCGCGATAAGCAAGGTCGCAAAATGTCTAAATCTCTCGGCAATTCTCCCGAACCTATGGAGCTAATAGCTAAGTATGGAGCGGATGGAGTACGCTTAGGTGTATTAATGAGTTCTCCTGCCGGTGGCGACCTCTTGTACGACGATAAACTTTGCGAACAAGGAAGAAATTTTAGTAATAAAATATGGAATGCCTGCCGACTTGTAAAAGGATGGAAAGTGGTAGAAGACCAAAACCCTGAGCTCATACCCGTTATAGAATGGTTTGATCATAAATTACAAAAAAACATAGCCCTTACAGAAAAATCCTATGAGGATTTTAGACTTAGTGAAGTGGTAAATACCCTCTATAATTTTATTTGGGACGATTTCTTTTCCTCTTATTTAGAACTTATAAAACCAGCATTCGATCAGCCCATAGATAAACATACCTACGACAAAACCATTGCGCTATTCGAAACCGTTCTAAAGCTGCTGCATCCTTTTATGCCTTTTATCACCGAAGAAATATATCATCAGTTAGGCCAGCGTGCTGATCAGGATTGTATTACCATCGCGGCCTACCCCCAATCAGCTAATTGGCAAGAAAAACCTATTGCCGATGGGGATATCGCCATCGAAATATTATCTAAAATTAGGGATCTGCGCCATAAAAATAGTTTCGGTATGCGCGAAAAATTTGACCTACAAATCCAGTCCGATACCCCCATTCAATACCAATCCTTTGCACCGGTAATTATGCGCAAGGCTTTTATTAATTCCTGGACCTATACCCGTGATGAAGTAAAAGGTGCCTTAACTTTTCTAACTAATAATGACAAATTTTTTCTCATCACCGGTAAGGAAATAGATACTGCTGCCGAAAAAGAACGAATCCAAAATGAAATTGCCTATCAGCAGGGATTTCTGGAAAAAGTGATGGTAAAACTCCATAACGAAAAATTCGTATCCAGTGCACCGGCTTCTATTCTAGAAGGGGAACGAAAAAAGAAAAGTGATGCAGAAGAGAAAATAAAACAGCTGGAAAACAGTCTTAAAAATCTCTGATCTTCTGCCGCAATGGTAAATATACATCAGGTAGTTTAGGATATTTTTTTTATAGTCAGACCCATTCTTCCCTCTCAGGAGAAGGTTTTTTCCTCCAAAAAAACTCCATAAAACTGTCTTTTTATGAATTATAATAGGCGGCCTAAAAAATCCTTCACTTCATTAATAAAATTAAATTTACTATTATAAATATGCATAATGTCTTAGTTTCCGTGGAAATTATTGATTTGGAGAAAAGCGCAATGTATCTTATTTTTGCATCCTCATTAACAAAGTGTAACCTAAGGCTATGAAAGCAGCGATCATTCAAAAATTGCAGGAATTGCTCAAAAGTGAAGACCTGGAAAATAACCGTCAGGAGATAGATACCCTCCGTCGTGAATATCATCAACTTACCCTCACTGATGAGGAAGCACAAAAACAAAAGTTTTTGGCGGATGGCGGTGAGGAAGAAGTATTTGTGGCTGAAAAAGAACTACAGGATGAGGAATTTCGCTATCTTCTGGAAAATTTTAAGCAAAAAGAAAAAGCTTACGAAAAAGCCCAGGAGGAAGCCTATCATCACAAGATCGAAACAAAAAAAAGTCTTATAGCCGAGCTCTCACACATAAATGAAGAGGGGGAAATGCTCAATACAGCATTTAATAAATTTAATTCTATCTTAGAAAGATGGAAAGCCATGGGCGAAGTAAAAGGACAGGAAAGTCGGCTGCTCCAGGTAGAGTTTGGCCACCAAATAGAAAAATTTTATAACCACGTAAATATTACTAAGGTGCTGCGCGATATAGATTTTCATAAAAATCTAGAGATAAAACGCGCACTCATCGCTGAATCCGAACTCATTATGGGTATGGAAAATCTACGCGAAAAAGAACTGGCCCTGCGAAAATTACAGTCAGATTGGAATGATACCGGTCCAGTACCCTATGAATTTAAAGATGAAATTATCCATGCCTTTAGAAATAATACCCATAAGATTTATGAATCTATCCAATCGTATTATGACTCCCGCCGTGAAGAATACCGTCAAAATCTGGGCAAAAAAATTGCTATTTGCGAACGCCTGGCAGAATTAAATGCTCGCCAATGCAAAAACCATATTGAGTGGAAAGACACCCACGAATCTGTATTGAGACTACAGGATGAATGGAAAAATATAGGTTTTAGCCTAGAAAACGAAACAGTTTGGCAGGTATTCCGCCATAATTGTGATAGCTTTTTCGATGCCAAACGTGATTTTTATAAAAATTTAGACGCATTAAGAAATCGCAATGCATCCATTAAAGCCGATCTCTGCGAAAAAGCTGAGAGTGTAAAGGACGATACAAACTGGACTCAAACAGCAAAATTTCTTCGCGACCTCCAAAAATCTTGGAAAGAAACCGGACCCACCTATCGCCGTAATGAATTTATCCTCTGGAACCGCTTCCGCGCTGCCTGTGATCATTTTTTCGAAAATCAAAAATCTCATTTCGCGCAAAAAGATCAGGAGCTCACCAGTAATCTCACTAAAAAAGAAGAACTCATAGAGCGTATAGCAGCATTTTCTTTCACCGGAAAGACCGATTTAGATATGCAGCAGCTCAAAGCTTTTGCAGATGAGTGGACAGCTATAGGTTTCGTACCTCTCAATAAAAAAGATGATATCTATCAACGTTATTATAGTGTTCTGGATGCTCAGTATGATCAATTAAAACTCGATCGCAAGCAGCGCCAGAAAATGATGCACCAAAATAAGATAGAGGAGATGGTAAAATCTGATTCGACAGGTGATTTACTTTCAAAGGAAAAAAGAGTGCTTCGGGATAAACTAACCAAAGTAGAAACAGAAATAGATACCTATGAAAATAACCTAGGCTTTTTTGGAAACAAAGGCAAGTCTAACCCCCTTCTGCTGGAAATAGAAAAAAAGTTAAATGCCCTTAAGCGGGAAGCAAGCGATATGAAAGCCCAGCTAATGATGATGGAGCAAGCGGGAAAGAAAGTCCATCCTGCTGATAACAAAACGGCTAACCGGGTAAATCATAGCACTGACAAGGAAGAATTGCCAAAAATGCCTGAGACTAGTAGCGAGGTTCTACAGCCCACTGAAGATAACCTTGTAGAACCAGCAGCTGTAGAAATCGAAAAAAACGATGAGGTATAAACCGCTTACAAATTTTTAATGAAAACAGGTTTAACCATATAACTATCCCAAGCCAGAATGGTATAAACCGCTTACAAATTTTTAATGGAAACAGGTTTAACCATATAACCATCCCAAGACAGAATGGTATAAACCGCTTACAAAATTTTAATGAAAACAGGTTATGCGGCCCGTTTTATTTACCTGATGGCTTTACAGCTTAGGATATCTATTCTATTTTTTATATGCCTCTGCATAGGGATGAAATTTCCTTTATTATTATTATCCGTAAATAATATGCTTGAAACTGCCTAAACCCGAAATCAGCGATAGACTTTGTAATGAAAGGCAATTATACAAAATAGCTAGGAGGCGCGGAATTTTTCTCCCGCAGACCTAGTAAAAACTACGCAGAGGACAGAAAAAGGAGTACAAAAAAAGATAGGAAGTAGAATTTTCTTGCCATAAGTTTCTAATGCTTATTCCGGTTTTAGTACTCTTCAGAGCCATGCCCGCCATATATTATGATCTAAGAAATCTTGATAAAAAATTATTGTCGTCCTGATGGCTTAGCAAGCGAAGATTTACTAGGCCGCTAACTTAGTGATTATAAAAAATAATGTCTACCCATATCCTGCTGCCATCGAGAATCTAGACTGGGATATCCTCGCCTCTTTGGCAATTATATAGCCCAAATATCCCGCTTTACACTGTGGAAAAATAATCCCATTAGTCCCTGATAATGGGATATATACTCATTTCAATATCCATATAAAGACTGGTAAATAATAGTACCAAATAAAGGCTATCATGATATGCCTATGGCGTGAAAGTGAACACCAGACATGACCTATGCATTACAAATATGACAGAATATGGAATATAGGCAATCTATAAATATAGATTATGGATTATACAAAATCATCCATTCTTCTTATACTTACAATGCCCGAATAATACATTATTATATCGGCACTGTATCGGTTAGGTCTTCGCTCATCTCTATGAGTTCTTCCTGGGTCATATCTACAGGATCTAATTCTATGCGTAGATTATCTATGATAAATTGCTGCCTTTCTGGTGTATTATTTCCCATAAAATAATCCAGCAATCTCTGTATGCGTATATCAGCACTCAGTAAAACTGGAGATAGTCTGAGACCATCGCGAATAAATTTTTCAAATTCATCAGGCGAAATTTCACCTAGCCCTTTAAATCGGGTAATCTCCGAGGATTTACCTAATTTTTTGATGGCCTCCTGCTTGGCTTTATCGTCATAACAATAAATAGTTTCTTTCTTATTTCTCACTCTAAAGAGCGGCGTTTCCAGCACAAAAATATGTCCGGCCCTTACCAGGTCTGGAAAAAACTGGAGAAAAAAGGTGAGCAGCAAGAGTCTTATGTGCATACCATCTACATCTGCATCAGTAGCCACCACTATATTATTATACTGCAGGCCTTCTATGCCATTTTCTATATTGAGGGCGTGCTGCAGCAAATTAAATTCCTCATTTTCATAAACTATTTTTTTGGTTTTTCCAAAAGTATTGAGGGGCTTACCTCGCAAGCTAAAGACGGCTTGAGTTTCTACATCTCTAGCCTTAGTGAGCGAACCGCTGGCAGAATCCCCTTCGGTGATAAATAAGGTAGTTTCGCCCCGGCGTTTTTCTTTCATATCCGTAAAATGTATTCGGCAATCGCGCAATTTTTTATTATGGAGGTTGGCTTTTTTAGCCCGCTCATTGGCTATTTTTTTTATACCGGCCATTTCTTTTCGCTCCCGTTCATTTTGCTGTATCCGCTTGAGCAAAGCATCGGATACATCCGAATTTTTATGAAGGAAATTATCTAGTTCTTTTTTTATAAAATCATTGATAAATCCCCTCACTGTAGGACCTTCCGGGGCCATATTCAGTGATCCCAGCTTAGTCTTAGTCTGTGATTCAAATACGGGCTCTTGTATGCGCACACTGATAGCGGCTACGATACTTCCTCGCACATCACTTACATCAAAGTCTTTTTTGTAATAATCGCGGAGGGTTTTTACAATAGATTCGCGAAAAGCTTGTAGGTGAGTTCCACCCTGGGTAGTAAATTGGCCATTTACAAATGAATAATAATCTTCGCCATATTCATTACCATGCGTAATAGCTAGTTCTATATCCGGGCCCTTTAAGTGAATGATGGGATAGCGACGTGCCTCCTCATCTATTTTTTTGCTCAACAAATCTAGCAATCCATTCTTAGAATGAAAGCGCTGGCCATTAAAGAGAATGGAAAGACCGGAATTTAGATAAGCATAATTCCAAATTTGATTATCGAGAAACTCAGGTAGAAAACGATAATTTTTAAAGATACCATTATCGGGCATAAATTCTACATAAGTCCCATCTCTTTCCTCAGTCTTGCGCAAATTATGATCCTTCTTCAGCATACCTTTGTGAAATTCTGCCTCTTTTAATTTTCCTTCTCTTACAGAATATACCCTAAAAAAATCGGAGAGGGCATTTACTGCTTTGGTACCTACTCCATTGAGTCCCACAGATTTTTGGAAGGCATTGCTATCATATTTTCCGCCAGTATTTATTTTCGAGACACATTCTATTACTTTACCCAGCGGAATGCCTCGTCCATAATCTCTCACTATAACGCGGTCTCTATTTACAGTAATTTCTATGGTTTTACCGAAACCCATCACATACTCATCTATACAATTATCTATCACCTCTTTTATGAGTACATAAATGCCATCATCAGGAGCAGTACCATCTCCCAGCTTACCTATGTACATGCCGGGACGCAGACGCATGTGCTCCCTCCAGTCCAGTGATTTTATATCGGCTTCTGTATAACCGTGTGCTGTCATCTGAGAATTTTAGTGCAATTAAACCACAGAACTTTGGATCATGCAAATAGACTTTTCCACAGTCTTGTTTATTTTCCGCGGTTTTTGCGCACAAAGTCTTCTATTTCGTTCCAGGTATCTGCTGTGAGTTCATCTAAATGATTAAACTCACCTGCTCCTTTGAGCCATTCTCCTCCATCTATGGTTACCACTTCACCATTTACGTATGCGGCATAATCAGATACGAGATAAGCAGCCAGATTAGCCAGCTCCTGCATCTCGCCCACTCTCTTTAAAGGCACTTTCATAGCGGCGTCAAATTTATCGGCTATAGGACCAGGCAGCAATCGCTTCCAAGCCCCTTTGGTGGGAAATGGGCCGGGGGCTATTGCATTAGAGCGTATTCCATATTTAGACCATTCTACAGCTAATGAGCGGGTGAGGCCCAGCACACCGGCCTTAGCACAAGCAGATGGCACTACGTAGCCGGAGCCAGTCCAGGCGTAGGTAGTAACGATATTGAGTACAGAACCTGATCTTTTCTCGGCAATCCAATATTTTCCTGCCTCTAGTGTAAAATAAACTGAGCCTTTTAATACGATATCTATAACGGCATCAAAGGCCCGGCTGGAAAGACGCTCGGTGGGAGAAATGAAATTGCCCGCAGCATTGTTTACTAATATATCTATCCACCCAAAATGGGCTACTACCTCCTCCCAAACTTCTTTTACTCTTGCAGGCTCTCGCACATCGCAGGTAATCGTGAAGACTTCACCGCCGGTTTTTTGAAAAATTTCTTCTGCAGTAGCTTTCAGCACCTCAGCCGTGCGTCCGCAGATAGCTATCTTCGCACCTAATTCGGAAAAATAAGAGGCCATGGCCTTTCCCAGCCCGGTACCTCCACCAGTAATAATAATTACTTTATCACTTAATGCTCCATCGCGAAGCATAGGCTCTAAATATTTCATTTTCAATGATTAATAATTTTTTTTTGCAAAGGTAAAATAAAAAACCCGTTGGCCTTTTCAGACACAACGGGCTTCTTTCTCATCCTTGTCAACCTTCATTGACCCTCAAAGATACTACTAATTTTAATTATATTACTCAAATCGGAAAAATTATACTGAAATATTCCTTCCTCTGCTACCATTATCAATATCTGATTGTGGGGTATTACATCAAAGGCATTTACATTAGGATAATTATAAAGTAGGTGATCGCTGATAGCAGCTTTATCAGTCACATCAAATACTTTTAACCCTGCCGTTCCATCACAAAGAAACAGGGTTTCTCCATCTATTCCCAGGCCATAGGGATTATGCATAGGGTAGGAATATTCTAGATAGGGTGCCAAAATATTGCTAATATTTACAATATCTAACTGATTTGTAAATCCACCGCAGGTAGTTCCATTGCGCAGGGTTACATAGGCATAGTCGCCACTCACTACTACTGGGTCACAGCTATTTACGTGGGCCAGCTGAGAAACATATAGCGGATCATTTCCATTTATATCATAGATATACATTCCGGATTGTGAGCCTATGAATAGATAATGCTGAAAAGGGAAAAGGGTTTCTATATTCCATCCCACCTGCATAGTAGATCCCATGACCGGCTGGGCGGGATTAGAAATGTCTATATTTTGCAAAGCACCATTATTTATGGCATAAAGGTGATTATCATTGATGGCAAAACGAGCCATAGATCCGGCTATACCCACAGTCCCTGGACTATTGCTATTACCGCTAGAATTTGCAGTAGGAACTACACCGCCCTGTGAATCACTAAACGCCAAATCACCTTCCATATAATAATTAACATTATTATACAGATTACAATCCATTTTTATAAGGGTATCTGTAGCAATGTAATCAATCAAGAATCCCTTTTCCGGATCGGTATAAAAACCGGTATTCCAATTACTTGCAGGGAAAATATTCTCTAATCTCATCACCTCATTTACCGCGAGCGGATTGCTTACATCTATCACTACCAGATCTATATAACTATCTGCATAGAGAAAATTATTTTTAATGGAAATATCCACATTGCCGGGGATGTTTATAAAACTCTTTTTTTGTGGATTTTCTGGCTGACTATTATCTATAACGTGAACGCCTTTGCCGGGATCATTTACAAAGAGCCAATGGTTATATAAATAGATTTTACCCGTGTTTTTAAGGGTTTGGGGATCTAGGGAGGCAACGGAAGAACGCAATTCTTCGTAAGATAAGTACACCGGATGATAGACCTTATATTGGTGAGTTTCCACACAATCGTCTTTCATACAGGAACTAAAGGAAATAGCCCATAAAAGAGCTAATGCTAATAGAAGGTTATTTTTCATTGTATAAAATATTTTCATTTTTAATTAAAACGAATAATTCAAATCATGCGTTGCCTATCCATTAAAATTCTGCACTTCTTGTTCCTTTGCCCCCTCATTTTATTCTCATTTGTGATGTCGCAAAATCATACGGGGAGTCTCCACTATACAGGCACCCAAGAGATGGAAGATGCTACACCGGAAAAGAAAAAAAATTCGCTCCATTTCCGTTATCAAATGGAAACAGGGGTTATCCTTAGCCCAGAAAAAGAGCCGGCTGTCTATTATTATCAAAACATCTCGCGGGTAAACTTTTCCTTTCAGAATGCCGGCATTCTCTATTGGAAATCCTGGCTGGGATTAGGTGCCGGTGCCGGCATAGATTTATATGAATCTGCCTATATCATTCCGCTATGTTTTACTCTTCAGGGAAAAATGATGCCAAAGCGAAAGGTGAGTCCTATCTATTTTCTTAAATCTGGGTATGGGCTGGATCCCAGAGAAGATAAAAGAGAAGGCGAGCCCACCTCGGGCTATTATAGCGATTATATTTATGAGGGAGGATTATATTATGGATTGGGACTGGGCATGCTGGCCGATTTTAGAAGTAATGGCTCCTGGTATGTAAAATTCGGGTTACAAAGCCAAAAATATAGCGAATCATATACGTATAATTATCCAGAGAATTACAATAAGACCGAACGAAAATACACCAAAAAACGCTTTTTATTGCGTACCGGTATAATGTTCTAATTCCGGATTGCCTATTTCGCATTTTCTTTTGATGAAAGAGATATGGTCATGCCTATGTCCTTTTATTCCGGATGGCAGATCAAAATGTGAAAATTTTTGCATTTTTCTATGGGAAAAAAATCAATTTCAGATAAATAATTATAAATCACCGAAAAATCGTTGTATATTTGCGGGCTTAAAAATGTAATCAGTATGAGTAGTATAATGGAATTAATAAGGCAGGATAATGGGGGAGATCGCGAACTTCCTAAGTTTGGTCCAGGAGACAATATTACGGTAAATTATAAAATCATCGAAGGAGGCAAAGAGCGTATTCAGGCTTTTAAAGGCGATGTAATACAAATCAAGGGAGCTGCCGGTAGTCATACCCAGACTTTCACGGTACGCAAGGTTTCCAGCGGTATCGGCGTAGAGCGTATATTTCCTATGTATTCCCCGAATATAGAATCCATAGAATTAAATAAGAAAGGAAAAGTTCGTCGCGCTAGACTTTACTACCTCCGCACGGCTAAAGGCAAAAAAGCGCGTATCAAAGAATTGCGCATTGCCAAAACCAATTAATATATTTAAAAGCTCTTCTTCGGAAGGGCTTTTTTTATGCCCTGCATTCATTCAAATAAAGTGAGTGCCACCCCAGCACAAAGGCTTTAGCATCTTCTTGCTGATGGCTTATCTAGGCAGAACCTGAGACCTACCTAGTACTTGCTCTATAACTAATAAAACCATTGATAGAGCCAGGCATCTACCATTTCCTATGACCAAGTAATGTAGCGAAAAATGTGCGTAAATGTAAAATAGCTTGCCCTTCCCTATCAAAAAAAATAGAATATAGAACCCTGTTTTTAGCTCTTTAGCAAGCGATCATAACACATTCTAATAGATAAAAAAGTAGTGTATTTGCTTAGCCTGCTAGATTGTATATGCGATAGGGATAGTAGCGAATATCCTTTTAGGGTGTGAGGATGAAATGGAGAAATAAGGAAGAATGAGGAGTAAACAGGATGCCTTGTAATGAGATTATACAATGGAAACACCCTAAAAGATAGTAGCGGATAGCCCGGGCCGGAGGCATCGCCATAAATCGAGTGATTCAAAGTAATAGAGTAAGCCCTATTTAGACATCTGTATAAAAAATAGTCTTGGTCACATTAGCAGCAAAGGCTTATCTTTGCCTATCTTTAATAACCATATCAGATGTCAGAATCATTTAGCACCGTTATAGAAAATGGATATCATTTTAAGGGAAAAAGTTTTGTGCTCGGAGCAGCAATGCAGGGCAATGAAGTCGTACCAGGCTGCCCGATAAAAATTCCTCTTGCCACATTAAATCGCCACGGCCTCATAGCCGGTGCTACCGGTACCGGAAAGACTAAAACTATACAGGTGATATCTGAATGTTTAGCAGAAAATGGCATCCCGGTATTGCTCATGGATGTAAAAGGAGATTTAAGCGGCATAGCTGCCTGCGGCAAGTCTAATCCAAAAATTGAAGATAGACATCATAAAATAGGCCTTCCTTTTACGGAAGACCAGTTTGCCAGCGAACTACTCAGTATCTCTACTCAGCCGGGGGTAAAAATGAGGGCTACAGTCTCCGAATTTGGTCCAGTACTCTTTAGCAAGATTTTAGGAATAAATGAAACCCAGGAAGGGATCGTTTCTGTAGTATTTCGCTATTGCGATCAAAAAGGATTGCCCCTTCTGGACTTGAAAGATTTCAAAAAAACCCTCAACTATATTTCCGGCGAAGCCAAAGCAGAGATAGAAGCAGAATATGGTGCGATATCTAATGTATCTATGGGCACTATTCTCCGCAAAGTAGTAGAGCTGGAACAGCAGGGGGCCGATACATTTTTCGGAGAACCCTCCTATGAAGTAGAAGATCTCTTGAGATTCGATAGTAATGGTCGTGGGATGATCAATATATTAAGAGTAAGCGATATTCAGGACAGGCCAAAAATGTTTAGCACCTTTATGCTTTGTCTGCTGGCAGAGATTTATAATTTGTTTCCCGAAGAAGGGGATCTGGATCAACCTAAGCTGGTGATGTTTATAGATGAAGCACATCTCATTTTCAATGAAGCCTCCAAAGCTTTGATGAGCCAACTCGAAACCATTATAAAACTCATCAGATCCAAGGGAGTAGGCATATTTTTCTGTACCCAAAATCCGCAGGATATACCCGAAGCGGTACTGAGCCAGCTGGGCTTAAAAGTGCAGCACGCCCTGCGAGCATTCACCGCTAATGATAGAAAAGATATTAAAAAAACCGCCGAGAACTATCCCATTTCAGAATTTTATAAAACCGATGAGGTGCTCACCTCTATGGGCATAGGAGAATGTTTAGTGACTGCATTAGACGAAAAAGGGCGCCCTACCCCACTAGCACATACCTTTCTTCGTGCACCTCGCAGCCGCATGGATGTGCTCACTGAAGATGAAATAGAATTAATCATAAGTTCGTCCACGATGGTGAGAAAATATAATCGCCAGATAGACCGCGAAAGTGCCTATGAAATACTCACCGAAAAAATAACTTCGGCTCAAAAAACTGCGGAAGAAGATGAGTCCACTAAGTCCGATACCAGATCAAAATCTTCGGCAAAAGAAAAATCTACCCTCGAAAAAGTTACTTCTAATCCTATGATAAAACAAGTGGGCAACACATTTATCCGTGAAGTGACCAGGGGATTATTAGGAGTACTAGGCGTAAAAACCAGCAGCACCCGCAAAAAGTCTAGCTGGTTTTAGCAATTATTTATACTTATACCACCAAGGCGGGAAATCATTATAGAAAGAAACCACCTTATTGCGATCTACATATAGCCCGTCTCACAGACGATAACTCCTTATTATATAAATAGGCAAATATGCAAAGTAAAAAAGGCAGAGTGACCGTGCGATAACGTATAATCGTTCCCAAATTATCTACCACCATTCCCAGCAAACTCCAATGGACAAACCACATAAAAAATAGCGATAGCATAATGGGCTTTAGCAATAAAATACGCCTGCAGGCAAGAAAACATATAAGGACAGAGAGAAGAAGAACTACTGCACCTTCTAATGAAGACAAGACTTTCAACCAGTGGCTGGTATTCGGGATAGCCGGAGCTATAAAAACATTAAAAAAATATACGGGGATACCTGAGATAAAGGAATCTGGATCGGCTATGGCAGGCAGATATACTTTAGAAGCACTGAGCATAGTAGTAAAAAGTTTTTGATAGGTACCCAGACGAGTATAAATACTCCATGAAGGTACTAGATAATGGTACAATACACTTATAAAACCCAACAATAAAACCGTAGCTCCTATATAATATTTTTTACCTCTCAGATTCCAATTCCATATTAAATAAAACATCGGAGCAGATAAAACTATAGGTACGAAGTAATTTCTAAGTCTAAATAAGAGAAATAAACTAACGGTAGCCAATAGCAGATAGCCAGTTTTTTTAGTGGTATTTTTATATCGTTCCAATCCATATAAAATAAAAACAGCCAATACAAAACTCACACCATCTTTGTGTGCGCCGGAAAGCCAAAAAGCTACACTCGGAAAAAAGACCATAAGGACAAGACTCCATTTCGCAGTACCGGTATGATATCGCTTTATCATTACACTTAGTAAGAGCATAGCCACCAGATTAAGTGCAGCAAAAAAAAGTGCGTGGGTATAATAACTCTCTCCGGAAATGAGCCTGAGAAAAGTATGTATTCTCACTATAAAATAATTAGAATAATCATACCAGAAATGCATAGGCCTAAGATAGGGAGCCAAAAAATCGGGACAAGGTCTCATATTATTAGGACCAAAAACAAGGGCTAAGTAATGGCCAATACTTACTTGCAAACTACTGAAGGCTATCTCGCTTTCCTTAAAATAAAGCCAGGTATCGCTGCCATAATATCGCCATTGATGTATCCACCCATAGAGACAAGCAAATCCTGCTTTGTACCAAAACATAGCCGCATACTGCCATCTGCTAAACATATTCATGTTCATCCATCTATTCGCCGCGAAAAAAAATGCAGTGAATAACATTAAATAAAAAACAAACATACACAATGACAGATCCATCAGTTTTGCAGCCTCAAAAATAGACAATAAATATGGGACAGTCTATTCCTGAAAAAGAAGTAACTGAATAGCGAAGCTTATTTTTGCAAAAAAAAGGTATGGCCTTTACCTTACAAAATCCGCCAGCTACACCAGCGATGGCTGCTGAGCTGGGATTGCTACCAGAAGAATACAATGAAATAAAAAATATTTTAGGCAGAGAGCCCAATTATACAGAGCTAAATGTTTTTTCTGTAATGTGGTCTGAGCACTGTTCTTATAAAAATTCTATCCGCTGGCTTAAGACCTTGCCACGTACGGGGTCTAAACTCCTAGTAGGAGCCGGTGAAGAAAATGCCGGATTAGTGGACATAGGCGATGGCCTAGGGTGTGCATTTAAAATAGAATCTCATAATCATCCATCGGCCATAGAACCCTATCAGGGGGCGGCTACTGGTGTAGGAGGAATACATCGAGATATATTTACAATGGGAGCTCGCCCCATAGCAGCACTCAATTCGCTGCGTTTCGGACTACCCACAGAGGAAAGAACCAGATGGCTTATGAAAGGTGTAGTAAAGGGTATAGGCGACTATGGCAATTCTTTTGGTGTACCCACGGTAGGCGGCGAAGTTTATTTTAATGAATGCTATCATACAAACCCGCTAATAAATGCGATGTCTGTAGGGATTATAAAGCAGGACCAAATGATTTCTGCCATCGCTGAGGGAGCGGGAAATCCAGTCTTTATAGTTGGCTCTGCCACCGGCAAAGATGGCATACACGGAGCCACCTTTGCATCCGCCGATCTCACGGACGATTCGCCCGAAGACTTGCCATCAGTACAGGTAGGCGATCCTTTTGCCGAAAAATTACTTTTAGAGACTACACTCGAAGCCATTAAAACCGGGGTAATCGTGGGTATGCAGGATATGGGAGCGGCGGGTATTACTTGCTCCACTTCTGAGATGAGTGCAAAAGGAAAATCCGGTATGATTATCTGGCTAGATAAGGTGCCTACCCGACAAAAAAATATGCAACCCTGGGAGATACTCCTAAGCGAATCGCAAGAACGAATGCTCGTAGTAGTAAAAAAAGGAAAGGAAAAAATATTTTTGGATGTATTCGAAAAATGGGATATTCAATGCGCCTGTATCGGAGAAGTAACGGCCACCGGAAGGCTAGCGTATTATTATTACAACCAGAAAATAGCAGATATACCGGCAGAATCTCTGGTTCTAGGTGGAGGGGCACCTATCTATGAAAGAATTTATAGCGAACCTCCTTATTTTTCTATAATTCAAAGGTTTACTATACAAAACATAGCTATTCCTGTAAACATAAAAGGAGTAGCAGAACAGCTCATCACGCTACCTAATATCGCTTCAAAAAAATGGATATGGGAACAATATGATTCTATGGTAGGTATAAATAATCTATCTACTAACAGCGCTTCAGATGCCGCCGTAGTGCGTATATTGGGTACAGATAAAGGATTGGCCATTACCGTGGATTGTAATAGCCGCTATATTTATGCAGACCCCTATAAGGGAACACAAATGGCGGTAAGCGAGGCCGCTCGCAATATTGTTTGCTCTGGTGGAGAGCCATTGGGGATTACTAATTGTCTTAATTTTGGGAATCCCTACAATCCCTATGTTTACTGGCAGTTTGTAAATGCTATAAAAGGTATGGGTGATGCCTGCCTAAAATTTGATACCCCGGTTACCAGTGGCAATGTGAGTTTTTATAATCAAAACAGCGATGATGGGCCGGTATTTCCTACACCTACCATCGGTATGGTAGGTCTCCTTCCAGATATAAACAAGAGAATGGGATTGGGCTTTCAAACTGCCGGTCATCATATCTATCTATTAGGTGAACCGCGCAATGATATAAGCTCCAGCGAATATCTTGTATATATCATAGGTGAAAACCCTTCGCCCTGCCCCTATTTTGATTTGGAAGAAGAATATAGGCTACAGCAAATTTTAGCGGGCATTATCCGTATGAGGCTTATAGCATCGGCGCACGATATTTCCGAAGGCGGACTTTTTACCACCCTCCTCGAGTCTGCTATGGCTGGAGGGCTGGGTTTTCAGGTGAGTACTGACCAAAACTTCCGCATAGATGCCTATCTTTTTGGAGAGTCGGCCAGCAGAGTGGTTATATCAGTAGATGAGAAAAACAGACATGCCTTGGAAATATATCTCGCTACCGAAAAAATTTATCATACTAAACTGGGAATGGTAACGGATGGGCTCCTATTTGTAAATGATGAAAACTGGGGCCACATAGACCTCTGGAAAGAAAAATATGACAATGCACTGGCCATGCATTTTGCCGGATAAAATAATTTGTGGAATTTTGTTTTGTAATCGCTGGCTCTACATCCCAAAAGCAGATTTGTTTATAGTACTATATAAATCGCCATCACCTCGAGCTATACTATACGTAAGCGTAAATGAATAGTGAACCGTTTTGATACCCTATCTGTTTATTGCTTTTGTCTTCATTGATAAAAACTATCCGTTTAGTCACTGGCTGTGATCATAGCTATCTTAATACATCCATCTCACCATTTGTTTGCAATAATGAGCCGGGTATGAATACAAGGTTTTGCAGCTACAAAAAGGTGGCAATATAAGCATAAAACTTCATGCGAATGTAGGAATGATTTTTTATTCTGCCACGAATGCACGAATGGTTTTTGTTTGCCACGAATGCACGAATGTTTATTGGTTGCCACGAATGCACGAATGGTTTTTATTTAATGCCACGAATGCACGAATGGTTTTTGTTTTTATTCGGTATCCGTCCCACTAAGTACATACTTTCGGGGTCCCTTAAAGCGCTCTAAATTTGCCGAAAATTTATTCTCTATGGATAAGACCACGATGATTCGTCATTTACGAAGATGGAAAAAGAGCGGGCAGAGCCTTCATTCTTTTTTTATGGAATTAGGCATCTCTCCCAGTACAGCTCATTATTGGAAAACAAAACTTTCTAAATCTACAGGTTCTATTCCTAGCACTAGGGTAGAGGCTGTATTGCCGATGAGTTCAGGTATAGAGGCTACTCATTATCAGCCCTTCATTCAACTTTCCAATCCTGAAATTACAGATACCCAAATAGGCGAAGAGCAGGGATTTATTATTATTTATGCAAATGGA
>Ga0209398_1000133_pt1 | contig 56064 bp, 58 predicted proteins | sample AshMeaBigSpring_FD_184125 | JGI IMG/M metagenome (GOLD analysis project Ga0209398, IMG submission 184125) | Groundwater microbial communities from Big Spring, Nevada to study Microbial Dark Matter (Phase II) - Ash Meadows Big Spring (SPAdes)... | ecosystem: Environmental > Aquatic > Deep...
AGCATTTACCGAAAGACGCTGAGAGAAGTATACCTGTCAACTCCTTCTATGTAAAAAATATTAACCTTTTTTCTATCGTAGACGGATCTCAGATTCCTCTAACTGGTGACCCTGTCTGCGCCATCGGAAGCGATTACACCGTAGATGTTTTCGGCAGGGTTCCGGTAAATATTACAGGCTTCTTTACTGGTGAAATTTTGCCAGAGCATAGCGGAGTGAGAGACTTTAAAAACGCCCTTATCACAGGCAAGATGTCTGGTCTGAACTCTGGTGACTGGGTAAGGTTTCATAATGCTTCTGGAAAGCTGACTCAAGATCACGGATCTGGCTACTTTTCTGGCAAGTTTTACGGAACAGGAGTGTTTGAGAATAATGCGCCGGGCTGGTTCTATGAGCCTACTACAGAAGAGGTCACATTCAAGAAGCCCGTAACGCTTGGAATATTCAACGATACCGGAACTATGGATCCGAATTATCTGGCGCTGTTTGATTCTATCGGGACAAGCGGGTCAGGACAGTTTAGTGGTAAATTTATTTCTATCAATGAGGATGTTGTTAATCGCGAGTTGGTTGCTGGAGGGTTTTTAAATCCAGAGGTTAGCATTAATTACAATACTGGGGTATACTTCCGAGGCAATATTACTGGCAATATCGCTGTAACCAACAAGAGCGGCTTCTTCGATTCTGGATACCGTATCACGGGATACTCTGACAGTGGAAGCTTCTTCTACGAGACTGGCATTACTGGTGTGACGCCACAAATCATTTATGTTCTGGAGAATCCAACTGGATTTGTAAATGCTTCGGTAAATGTCGCCGTAACAAACTTGGCCACATATGATTATCTGTCTATAAATGGAGAAGAAACAAGAAAGGCTCCAGCTTATGATTTGTCCACGTATTCATCTCCAGAGTACTTCTATGACTTTGCGCAGCTAGTTTCCGGCATCAGCGGTAGCCCTCTAATCTTTGGCGCGTACATTAAGAATGTTGACTTCTTAAATCAAACCTTTACATTGGAGGCGGCGCAATCTGGTGTATCTGGAAACCTAATTCCAATCAGCACAAACTCTACTGGATTTAATATCTCGTCAAATGGCGGATATTTGACTGGTGGCCAAACCTTTTATCAGAGAATTTCTGGAACTGGAAATTACGACCATGACGCCAGTGGTTATATCGCTGTCACTGGGTATTATACTTCGACCGGTGGATCTGGATATCTCAGCGGAAACGTCCCGACTTATATGGGTCTGCGCGAATTCTCTGGGGTTTGGGATATATCGTCTGGTGCGGGATACTCGTTTAAGACATTGGAGTTGTTTTCAGCGGGTGGGGACTTGTTTTATTCTGGAGACTTTGGAGGCGCAAGCGGCGAGTTCTTCCCCGTTTCCTGCTCGGTGAAAATCAACTACAACGATGTCGGCCTACCAGTTACAGAACTTGACGTTGTGAAGTTAAAAATATTTGATATCAACTCGGCTTCTGGAGTAGAATACTTTATTACAGGAACAAATAATCTATAAGTATGGCAAATCATTATTCGCAACCCTTTTTAAACGGCGCATCGTCAAGTCCCGCAAGAAGATTTGAGGTAAAGCTGTCTGGCGTCGACGCTTCCAACTTGAAGAAATATAAGGTTTCAAGCGGCACTTGTTTTCGTACATTTTCATATGATACTGGCAATGGCGCTAGGGGCGGATCTATACCAATTGCTGGTCTAGAATCTGGCTTTGAGTGGGGCGTGGGAGAAAAGGTTTATCTAGAATTTGATATTTCTCAAAACCTACAGGTTACTGGGGCTAGAGTTAAATGCTCAAGCGTTGGCAGCGCATCTTCTGAAGCTTCCTCGAAAGAACCAAACGTTGCTGAGTGGGCTGATTTTCCAAATATGTTTAGGATTACTCCTCAAGATCAGCTTGATGGTGATGGTTATGTTTTTAAAAGAGCAGAAAATAAGAGGCAAACTAAAGCCTATCTTCTCTTGGCTACACGCAGCGACGACGGCGACGGGAATGCATCTGCCTCTAGCACCTTTAGAATAAACGGAAAGGTCGACTCTAACATTATAATGATGATTAGTCAGGTTAGCGGAGTACCTGTTGTTTTTCCGATGCCTTGGTTTGGTTCAGCTTACTCTGACGACAACCTGTATTAAAATGTATTTAAACTATCTAGGTTACGTTCCATTCAATGTCGATAACCTGCCTGAGAGGAAGCCTTTGCGCGGCGCAGGCACGGATCGGCCTGTGGGCTTGATCCCATCTACTATGTTTGATATTTATTGGAGCGTAAGAAGTATGAGCGTGGGGGTTTCTAGCTATATACAGAATAACCAGTCTGCTTTTGATGTGTTTATGATAGGGGGAGGGTCTAGCTTTACAGTCGCTGGAGCCAACGCTGGATTGGAGCTTCTCAATTTCGTTAACTCTCAAAACAATGGCGCGGGATCATTTTCTGGAAACACTAAAATTCAAAACGCTATATCTTTGAAAAACAGAAGGGGAATGGCTTACGGGGCAGAAAATCCATTTGATACGACGATTATGAAGAAAGACCGCTACGGCGTCACGCCTCAGGTTACAATTTCTAGAACCAAGAAGAACGTAAATGAGGGCACTATTTGCGGCGCAGGGCCTCAGCATTTTTTGCATACAAAAAGCGGATACGTCTTTATAGATTTCTCTGACATCTTATTTTATCAAGGGCTTTATTGGCCAAAGATCCTAGTTATGCTTGGAGGCGCTGGAGCGGAATATTTCGTTTCAACTACTGTAAGTAGGAAGAAGGATGGGACGCTGTATTTTCCCACTTGGGATTTAATCCAAGCGCAGGGTGGCGTCTCGTTTTTCGGACATCTTATTCCTATGTATGCTGGAATAGGGCTTAGTTTGGTGACAAACAACCCAAATCTAAGCTTTATCACGGGGACGATATCTAAAGCAAAGCACTGCTGCGCAGAATTTTACTACGACGGCATGGACGAGGTTAGATGCAATAGATGCGAAGAAGGAAAACTCTTCCTAGACTCTATTAAATAGATTTAAAATAGGAGCAGTCCGCGCACGTTTTCACGCAAGTTCTCTTATTTAAGAATGCGCAGTAAGCGTATCTAGTTGTCTTGGAAGTAGGGATCTTTCCGCAACAAGTCTTGGAGGCGGATTCCTCCAAGATTCTTTTGTGAGCACAGTTGTTGAACTTATTTTCTGGATCAACTAGCTGCATTTTCCTCGACCTTTTTCTTGATTCTTTCAATCAGCTTAAAGATCTGGTCTTTAGGGATATCCGTGACGCTAGTCCATGCTTCTGCCTCGGCGTTACCCTCTTTTACTACAGCCCTCTTGACGGTGTCAAAGCTGATGCTAGCCTTATCCATCAGTTTCGTAAGAACGTTTACGGGATCAAGGGCTGACACGCTTTTTGGGGCAGATTCCTCGCTTGTGGAGGCATTCTTTTTGTCGCCCATTTCGTCCGAACCAACAATGTTGATACGAAGGAAGTTTCTGACGGCGCGGGTAAAAGCACGATTCTCGGCGGTGGCCATCAAGAAGTCACGAGCAAAGCTCTTTGTGTTTTCCGTGTGAGCGTCAGCCAAAGCCTCAAACTCCACAGCTGCGAAGTCAGTTTCATAATTCGGGAGCCAAGTGATGTTACAGGTGACCGCAACATAGGTTGGTGTGGCCACGTGGACGGTGTATGCGACCTTTCGGATTCCCCTGATTTGCGCAAGATCCTTGATTCCACCTAGCAGGATCAAAAGTTGATTGTCGTCAAGGTCTTCGACCTTAAGATCACGCAGGGCAGTCCCCTCTGGGAATTTTGCCGCATTCGGGACGAGATATTCCTTCTTTACCAGTTTTCGCCAGTTGATAAGGCCAGTCTCTTCATCCTTCGGATACTCCTGATTTAGAAGGAGGCCGTCCGAATTTCTGCGGTATTTCGCTGATGTTGTGGCTACTGATGTCACAAACGGAGCCTGCTCGTCCCCGCTGATTCCAACGCCTTCTGTAGTTTGTTCTGATTTTTTTGGTCTTCCCATATAATTTTATTTCTTGTTGATTATAATACAATATTCTAGTTCTTTTGCTTGTTTTGTCAAGTCTTTTATTTCAGATAGTTTCTGCTCTCTGGAACCTCTGGATTCTGCGCCTTCTAGGAAAGCTTGTTTGCTGAGGAACATCTTGCGGTCAGAAAAGATCACTCTTGAGGATCTGAAGACGGTGTCTTCATTTATTTTAGATTGATCTATGCTTTCGATGGATGTCTCGTCCACTTCTACGATAGGAGCAATGTCAATAAAATCTAATTTGAGCATGTCCATTTCGTCTTTTGTGAAGTTGTTCTTGATGGCCGCAGGGATGAACTTAAAGCCCAGTCTTGAGACTGCCGCACAGAACTCCAATACTTCTGGACTATTCGAGCTTTCTTTTTTTATGTTGAAGATGAAGCCAGCGATATTTACCGTGCCTCTCCTTTCCTCTAGAAGAGTTAGGTCAAAAATCTTATCTGTAACAAAAACGACATTTCTTTTCTCCGCGCTGACAAGGGCATTGACGATGTGTTTTTGCTCAACATTTTCCAAAAAATCGAACCTTATATTGACGGGCTGTCCCTTCATGAAATTTTCCGACACAGCTAGATCTGGAACAACATCGACTGTGGTTTTAGGATACTTGTCTCCGATATAGACGGTTTCCATTGGGGAAAAATCACCCTCTTTCCCAAGCTGCTGATAGATTTTTTTAAGAATCTCTTCCGGCTTGGTGTGCTCGCCTGACTTGGTTACAATTGCCTCGTGGGCGTGCTTGTTCCAGAACGGCCCAAGAGTCTTGTGAAGAGACCCCTCAGGATAAACGCAAACAGAAAACGTGGCGGGAGAAGCCATGTCGCAGATGGAAAGGTATCCAGATATGTTGCCTACGTAAAGAGAGCTGCTGCCCAAAACATAATTAAGCTGGCTGATTGTTAGAGATCCTGTCAGGTTTTTGCAGCCGTTCAGAATCTGATCCTCCTTTGTGCCTATTTGTATCAGTTCAAATTCGTCAGCCAGTGGAGACTCTAAGATTTCGTCGACCACATCTTGAAAATATGGATACGAGGGCGCATATTCCGCCGTAGTCGAAAAGACCAGTAGAGGCTTGGATCCTAGCGTAACATAAGATGAGAAAACCTCAGGGGGAATAAGGTTCTGGGGATTGACCCCGCAGTCGAGTGCGTATTTTTCTACTAGATGCATATCTTGTCCTCTCCGTTATGCTGGAAATTCTCTATTTTTTGCGTGTTAAAGTACGGGTTAAAACAGATATCGAAAAGCCTTCCGTCTTCAGATTTTGACTCCATGAGTTTCTGATTATCCATTTCGGGCACGAACTCTATCCAATTGGCTATATCATGACCTATTGCAGCATCGAATATGTCCTTATACCTTCTCTCGGTAGCCACGTAAACTTCCCACTTATCTTTTCCATAATGCTCTTGCAATTGTTGGGCAACCGAAAGCGCGGCCAGACAATCATTGAGTGAGTGAGGCATAGCCAATAATATCCTTTTTTTATCAGGACTTGTAAAGCTATCCTTAATTTTCTTTTTCCAGTCATTTTTGCCAACCTTCTCTGTTAGTGTTTTTTGGGCAACATGCCTGAAGTATTTCTCAATAGCGTCACGCTCTGTCCCTCTGCCAATCTCTTTCATCCAGTACTGGAATCCGTCGTAATCGTCTGTGACTTCTCTGTCCAAGACGTTTTTGTACAGGGCTTTTATCCATGTGGCGTTATCACTAAAACTCTCCACAGAGGCAGTTGGATTTGGCAATTCGCTGTTCCCCATGAACAGTTTGTCATTTTTTTGATCCACCTCTGGCGCAGAGTCCAGAAACCTTTCAAACTCTGCTCCAATATTTTCAATGCTGTAATTCAAGATAGCCCATTCCCGCGCCTCACGACCCCATTTTTCCTTATCTGCCTTGCTCATATTGCAGATCTTGGATAGCTGTTTACAGATGGAGCCGGGCGAGGTGGATGCTTTGATGAATTCTGTGCCGTGTTCGACGTATTTATTCCAGTCTAGCGGTAGAGATTTTGCCGCAGGTTCGCACATTTCTTCACCGCAGGAGTAGTTTGTGACTAGGGTAATTAGCTCGCAAAGCTTGGCCTCTTGAATTGGGATTTCTTGACCTCCAGAAGTAAATGCATGAAGATACACATCCATGAGGTTATAGATCTCATTGAGTTCTTTTTCCGTGATTCCAAATCCAACACCAGTGGTGACTTGAGACTTTTCAGCTTTGCAATACGGACAATCCTTGTTTTGAGGGTCAAGATCGATTTCTTTCTTTTTACCCTTCGCATCTAAAAGATACTCGCCCTTGTTGTCAAGTTGGTATTTTGACTTTCTATCATCAAAGGTTTTTACCTCGTATTTTCTGCATTTGCGGCAAATGTATGTAGTCAAGATCTCTTTAGTGTCAACTCCGTAGAGATCTGCCTGATCTTTAATATTCCATCCCTCTGAAAAGTTTGTATGGAACAGGAGATAGGTATTTTTGATCTCTGGATTTTGTCTCTTCCACAACTTGTACCCCTCGATTACGTTTGGAACCAACTTTCTTAGCTGATTGCGAAATACGAAACCGATGATGAAAGCATCTTCTTCCAGACCGAACTTCTTTCTAAGCTCTTTCCTCTGTGATTCTGGAAGTTTGTAGAAATGCTTGGATTCAATTGGGCCGTGGACGGTTTTGACATGACTCTCACCCTGCTCCTTGAGCGCCTTTTCCGCAAAGTTGCTCCAAACCCAGTAATTCTTGACCTTGTGCGCGTTTGAAACGGCCTGCTTCAAGATTGGTACTGAGTCAAGCGTAATCCATAGTGCGGATGTAAGATTTGAGAACCAGCTTTTATCTACGACATAGTCGACCCCCCACCAGTCTTGCGCGCCGATGTAGACATCTGGTCTTACTTCATTAATGACTTTGTCGATAGAGTACGATCCGTATCCCGCCGCACGAGCCGCTTGTGGATCCTTAGATAGCTCCGATAGCTCCTCTTGATCTGAGGGCAGAGAGCCTATGCTTTTCCAAGGCGTATTCTTGAGCCCAGGATCGCCCTCATGCATGCCGCAGCAGTAATGGTATATGTCGTACTTGCCAGTCCTGTACAGGTGCGATAGCAGCGCCTTCATGACGCGACCAAAGCCTGTCTTTGCCAAAGCAAAGTCCGAGTGAAATAATACCTTTTTGGGCATTAGAGATTATTCTGATTCTGCGGTTTCCGCCGTGTCCACGGGGGCCTCTTCATAGAAGCCGTTTCTGATATACTCTTTCAGATACTCTCGTAGACAAATAACCTCATCAAGTGTAAAGCCTACGGAAAATGGATTGTCCTTATCTCGACTGTCGAGGATCTTTAGGCCAAAACCTACAAGAACTTCCTCTCTTTCGTATGGGGAGAAATAAATCGACACACCGCTGTCGGCACCAAACTTATGGAAAGCACTCCACTTGTCTTTGGTTTCGATTGCGCGAATAATTCCGCCTGCTTCAAATTGATTGAATTTGATGTTTTTCTTGGCAGACGCAACGTCCTTATTCTCCTTGAATGATCCAGTCTTTTTCTCAGGATTCCACGAGAACTGCCTGATAAAAGAAATGTAAAGTCCGCCGTCCTTTGCCCCCGCATTTACGGATACAGCTACGCCAGTGTTTTTCGAATTCGGTTTGTAGAATGATAGTTGTTTAATCATAGAAGATAATAGCTTTCAAACGGACCTACATCAAAAAAATATTAAGAATAAAATTCACGAAACGCGCTGAAAATATTTTCTTTTTGTCTATTGACATCTCCCCAAAGCATGGTACAATAAATTCCATCGATGGACTAAACGACGCTCGAAGAAAGGCGTCCAACAACACTCTTCTTCTCCAAACCTTTTCTTAAAATGCTTGGACGCGCAGCGGCCATCCCCCTTGGGGGTAGGGGGTATTCGACCTTACTGCGAAGCCTAATTTTAAATTCGTTTTAAAATCTTACCGCCGCATATGTGCAAAGACGGTCAGGTGGCAAGTGGTGAAACGCCATAACTATGTTCTTTATTTTGAATAAAAATACCGCATTCCACAGAATTTTACATGCGACGAGTTGGCGCTACGCGCCCGGCTCCGCTTCGCGGCAAAAAAGCTTGACAAATAGAAAAAGCGCGCTATCTTAGCAAGAATGAGTAATGTTTTAATGATTGAAAGTTGCGAAAAGAAGTCCGTTGCTGATGACTTTTCAAATACGACGATAGTTCACGTAAGGAATTCCAAAATTCTTCAACGAGAACTCGGTTATGATTTGGTGACGCACGCATCGCAGATCCCGTCAGTCATAAAAAACAGGTATGACCACATCATTTGTCATTACGCCTCACCGTACATGAAGTACAAAGAGTATCTGGTTCTTCTGGAGTCAAATCCTGACGCCAAACTCCACTGGTTTATGAATGACCACGATGGCGAGGACAATATCCTGTTGCGGAATTACCTCAAGCAGACCCACAAAGCTTACAACGTCATCTGCAACAACCCACGCGCAGGTTACAGGCATTGGATTCTCGGTAAAAATCTGGAAGAGAAGAAGTTAAATGATTGGCTCACAGAGTGGCACACGCTAAATCTTAATACGTTAATCTTTTCAGGCACATCCTCTTGCGCGCCCCGGCAAAAAAGCGGCTGTATCTATTTCGGCACATTTCGAAAACACCGTGCGGAAGACATGGCGGCTTTTAACGGAATTGAAAACTACACCATTTCCTCTTCCACTAAGAACCAGCAAAAATATATCGACGCAGGAATCCAAGCGAAGTTTATAGACAAGCTTGACTGGACAGTTGGAAATGAAACTCTTGCTAATTTCAAGTACTCTATTTACTTCGAAGATAAGCATACTCATGAAAACTTCGCATATCTTGCGAATAGATTCTATGAATGCCTTATGACAGATGTCGTTCTTTTCTTTGACAGGAAATGCCAAAATACCATTGACCGAGCCAGAGAACAGGGATATATTATTGACGAATATCTCATAGTTGATGGGGCAGATGAGATAAATAGAAAAATACGTCAACTAGACGCGCTTCCAGAATCGTATGAAATTGCGCTTAATCAACAAAGATTAAATATAGATATTGCAAAAAAAGAAAAACAAGATACACTCAAGATGATGAGGGAAATACTATCATGAACGACGTAGAGAAATCTGCTAAAAAATACGAAAAAATTCTGGATGCGCTTGAGGCGACCATGAGTCGAGGCTCAAGAGTCGTAGTCAAGCCGTCCCCAGCCCTAAACAACAAGGGTATCATCAATAGCGACCAAACAGGAAGGCTCCAGAAAAATATGTGGGTTGTATTTGAGATCCACTATCTCCCAGATGAACTCACAAATATCGTTCGAAGCGAAGCAGAACTCCGTCAGCACGGAATCTTATTTGATAAGAGACTCAGGGGCCAAGTCAGGGATTGGTACGTCGATTACTCACTAACAATAAGCGATTAAAAATATGATTAATAAACTTCCATTTATAGGCTGGGCTTTTAGCTTCATCGCCAGCGTGTCACTTTCGGTACCTTTCTGGTTCATCTGGACATTTTGCGGCATCGGAGAGAAGTACTTTTACTTTCTGCCCACGGTCTACCATTCCATCCCCTTCTGGAGCAGCGTCGGGCTTTTCATGGTTGTGGGTATTTTAAAGGCCGTCTTGACTCCCAAATTTGCAACCGTCTCACAGACAGTGAAAAATAACACTAAAGAGGAGGAGTAATATGGGCATCCTAAAAAATACAAACTGTTACCTTGTTGGTAATATCGAATATACTCAAGACGCTTATTCGTGGAGGACAATGATCTCCAGAGAATTGGCCGCGATGGGGGTAAAAAGCCTAGACCCGAACAAGGACAACTTCATCAATCAAACTTCTGAAAATGAAGATGACAGAAAGAGACTAAAAGATGCTCGCTCTCGTGGGGAATGGGCCTTTGTTCACGACTACATGAAAAAGGTGATTCGGCGCGACCTGCGCATGGTAGACCTCTCCACCTTCATTGTGGGACGAATTGAGCCAAAAATGCCAACGTTTGGAACCATCCATGAGATCGTGGAGGCGTCTAAGCAAAGCAAGCCTATCCTTCTTCAAACCGACAGGAAAGATGAATTTCCCCTGTGGCTGGCCGGACTCGTAAACATGGAAATGGTATTTGAAAGCTGGACGGAGGTATTGATTTATATTCATTCAATTGACGGGGGAAGCGTCAAAGCAGACCCGAAGTACTGGAAAATTCTCAATAACGAATCATGAAACAAAAAAAAATATACATTGTAGGTATCGGAGCCACGGCTCGTGTTGGAAAAGATCTGTTTGCAGATTATTTTGTAAAGTTTGCGCAAAATTTAGGCTATTCCGCTGGTAAGTATGCACTTGCCTCGGAGTTGAAAAATGATCTCGCGCCATTCTTGAAAGATAAGTGCGGCATGAACGTATGGACGGAGGAAACTTCGGAAAAGGCCAAATTCCGCGATCTGCTAGTCGCCTACGGAAAAATCCAACGCATGGAATCTCAAGGAACATACTGGACTTCTCTCCTTCTGGAAAAGATCAAGCAAGACGCGATAAATTCCATGAATGATATGGATGATGCCAGAGATTCTTATATCGCTGTGGTATCCGATATCCGCTATGACTTCTTCCCTAAAGATGAAGCTCACTGGGTTCAGAACAATAACGGCTTCCTTATCTACCTTGACAGGGACGGCATTAGCCCAGCTAATATTGACGAGCAGGAAAATGCACCAAAAATCAAAGAAAAAGCAGACCTGTGCGTGTCTTGGGGCAATCGCGGAGAGCCTAATAGGGAAGACATGGATTCGTATCATGCCAATGTTGTAAAGATGGCTTTTTGTAAATTTATTATGGAGAAAGGTCTATAATTGGTGTATATACTGTAAGTAAAGGAACTGATAAAATGGCTGATAAAACGCAAGTAACGGACTCGACTTTAGCTAGTCGGGTCAAAAAACACAAAGATAACGAAGCATTAAAAGAGCTTATAGCAAGACACTCAGGTATATATACCGCTACTTGTCGAAAATTTTTTAACTCGTCGTCGTATAACTACTTCCAAACAGACCTTCTTTCGGAGAAGGATTTGATTATTTACGAAGCGGCACTCACCTACGACAAAACAAAAAAGTGCAAATTCTCAACTTGGCTAGCCAATAGGGCGCGCTACCATTGTTTGAACTCTTTTGCGAAACAGTCTCGCGTACTGCATCCAGACGGCGAAAATTCCGAGCAGATTATTTCCGATTCGCATTCTTGCTTACTTGCCAGAGAGGCCGACTATAAAGAGGACAAGGATGAGCAGATTCAGCAAATCAGAATGATCCTTGAAGATATGGAGGATGAAAGCGTAAAGAAAGTAATCCAAAAAAAATACTTCGGGAACCAGCGCGGAGAGAACGTGACCTTTTTAGAGATAGCCAACGAACTCAAGGTTTCCAGACAGACTGTATTGAACTGGCATAAAAAATTCATTAAATATGTTCAGGGAAAAAAGCATCACATCAAAAAATAATAGTTGACATTCAACCCAAAACCAATTAGTATAATAACACTATGAGTAATACAAACGAAGAAAAGAAAGACATCGGTGCCCTTTGGGCAAGAACATCAAAGGCTGGGGCAACGTTCCTGTCTGGCAAGATCACAGTGGATGGTCAGGAGGTCGAAATTATCGCCTTCAAGAACACGTATAAGAAACCGGGAGACAAGACTCCAGATTGGCGCGTGTACCCTAGCACTCCCCTAGGGCAGGGTGCAGGAGCTTCAAAGCCAGCCGCAAAAACTGAGGCAAGACCCGCTAAGGCCGCAGCCGCCGCAGTAGCACAGGACGACGACATCCCGTTCTAATAAAGTGTCGAGCAACTTCTCTGTTGAAGCGCCGATAAACACTCTCAGCTTTGGGAATGTCGCATTCGGTATCCTAAATGAGCTTCGGGTTAGAGGCTTCGCCCCGCCAATTAAAAGCGTGGGCGATAAGGCAGACCTCTCTAACCTCAGGGAGAACCATCCTATTTTTGACTGGGTGGAAAGAGGCATGGCATCTTTTGAGGAGCGACACCAGAGAAGTAGTCCCATCTTGAAGATATGGCACATAAGCAATAGTCTACAGTCTTATTCAAATAAGCAGTATCTCTTTACCTTTTATGAGTTGGACTCCCCAACTCCTACTGAGGTTAATATCCTTAAAAATCAGGAGAGGGTTTTAGTCTCTTCGAAATATACCAAAGAGGTGTTCGAAAGTGCTGGCGTTGAAAACGTTGTATATTGCCCTCTCGGATTTGATAGCGAAAACTACCATAAGGTTTCTGTTCGCCGCCCCACGGCGAAGGTTATTTTTGGTCTAGTAGGTAAGCTTGAAAAAAGGAAGGCTCACCACAAGGTTTTGAAGGCGTGGTCGAAGAGGTATGGCAATAACAAAAACTACATGCTCAACTGCGCCATCCAGAATCCTTTCATCTCTGGAGAGGAGCAAAGTCGGGCAATCCTTGGGATGCTTGGAGGGGAACGCTTCTTCAACATCAACTTCCTAGGCTTTATGCCCTCAAACGCTCTCTATAATGAGTTTCTTAACTCAAATGACATCATACTTGGCATGTCACACGCAGAGGGGTTTGGTCTACCAGAGTTCCACTCTTTGGGACTTGGCAAGCACGGGGTTATCTTAAATGCTCACGCTTACAAGGATTGGGCTAACTCCAAGAACGCGGTTCTAGTAAATCCCACTGGCAAAATTGACGCAGCTGACGGTGTCTTTTTTAGAAACGGTGGAGATTACAATCAGGGTCAATACTACGACTGGAACGAGGATGAGTTTATTGCCGCCTGCGAGGCCTCTGAAAAGAGATTCCTTGACTCTCCACTTAATGAAGAGGGTTTGAAGCTGCAACAGGAGTTCACTTACTCCAAGACTTGCGACATCATAGTTCCGCTAGTAACCGCTGGATAAAATCCTATTTTTCAAGGTCAGGAAATTGGCCCCACGATTCTTCTCAAACATATGTATGAATGGGATGAATCCGCTCATGGTTCCTTCTTGCAATGCCGCTGTTTGAGCTTTTGTTGGTAGAGGGCTAGTTCCCTTATGGTTGAATGTCATAATTGGAAAGTCTGAAAAGTTAATTGGCACAAGGCCATTTTTGCTAAATGAGTAAGAAAAGCAAGGCTCATCAACTGCGCCGCCCTCATAAAATCTTTTCATCCCTAATTCCGAGTAATTGACGAAGCAGTATTCCGCTTCGCCAAAAATACGAGAAAGCTTTTCGCTGTAATTCTTGTTGAAGAATATCAACCCCCCGTGAGTCTCCATCGGAGAAGTGCCTAATCGCCCACAAATTTCTCCCCAGTAACCCCAATGCCATTTGGCATTTTCTTTTGCGCCAAGCAAGCTTACGGGCTGATTATTTTTCTTTAAAAAATCCCACGCGGCATCTGTAGGAAACGCGCAAAGCATGTCAACATCCAGAAGCATAGTATATTCGTGATTCAAGTACTTTTCAAGGCGCAAGCGAGGCAACAAACACTTCTTCTCAAAATTTGTCTTACACATTCCAAATAAGGGATCACTCTCAACGTCTATGTGCATAACCCTGTTGAATACTCGGAGAGATTCTGCGTAGCGAGCCTCCTTGGCTGATCCAGTCAAAATATCTACTGGGCGCGTATCCTTATTCTTCCTCAACGTCAAAATCAAGTCTATCGCATCGCCAATATACTGACATCCCAAACCCAAAAGGAGATAACCTTCTTTCATATTCATTCTAAAGAGTTAATAATGTCTGCAATTTTACACAGAGCGGCGCGGCGAGAACAATACTGTTCGGCAAAAACCCTCTGGTTTTGAAGGATGCTTTTTTGAAGACCCAAGTCCCCCTCTATTTTGCGATAGTTTTCTTCAAAGTCCGCAAAGTCAGAACTCACGGGGATAAAGTGAACCCAAGGTTCCAAAAATGGAAAGAACCACTCTCTATACGTCCTAGCGGTCATAAATACTATTCTATTCGATGCCAAGAGGAGCTTGAGTCTGGCCGACCAGCCAGCACCTTTTATATCAAAGAGATATTTCCACGAGCGCGCCTGATCCTGCATGGTCATGTATGAACTTGTATGCAAATGTAAATTACTTGGATCTTTTCGGTTCCAAGTGTTCTCCCGAAAATCACAGAAGCTGCGATTATGATGTCCGTAACGGAGTAGAACTTCGCGATCATAGCAGGTAACAGCTCCAATCCATCCGATCTTATTAGACAAAGGTTCGCCCAAATCAGCTAGAGCTGCGCGCTCGACCTCGTAGTCTGGTATTCCAATTTCAGGCCATCCGTCGTACATAAAGTCGGGGAACGCATCGCGACAATCATCCCAAAAAGAGGAAAAATGAAACAAAGGAACGGAAGGTTCGCCCACGGAAGCCGGGCGATCATCGACATTCAAGATGAAAGAAAAATCTTTAGTTATATTGAATATGGTTACCGCCTCCCTTATCAACTTCTCCATACTTACCCCTCGACTTTCATAGCAGTTGACGTGCTGAAAGCCAATCTCCCCTTTCTCCTGCTTTACTTTTAAAATAGGCATATTATACCTTGTAGTTATGAACTAGCGTAGCCCTGTAATCTGCCTCCCGCATCCGCCCATCGACATAATGTACAGGGATATTAGACACCTCTTCCCAGTGACCAAATGTCAATCCGGCCTTCCTAGCAACAAGTGTGGAAATTAAGTCCATGAAGTAATTGCGTGGAAACTTCTCAAACAAATCTTCAAACATGTAAAAATAGTTCCTTGATATGATTTCCTCAAAATAGCTCCTCTTGAACATTGTTGCGCCGCAGCCGGTGTGAATATACGGCTTTGGAATACATAGGTACTCGTAAAGGACATGCTCGCCGCCACCACAGAAATTAATAGGGCCGCTTATGTCAAATTTTGGCTCAATTGTAATCGGCCTATTGGTGAGAACGTCAGTCTCAAGAAGGAGAACGTGGTCATACACATCGTCGCTTAAGGCGTACTCGAAAAGGACATCGCAGTACTTAGGCCCAAAAGAGCCTACCCCACACGCTGTTTTTTTATGCCACAGATTCTCGTGATGCACAACCTCAGCAATTATCCCGTTGGTATTGAAATACGGGGAAGGATCTTCTCCCCCAGAGTTGATCACTCTAATGGGAATATCTGGATTATGCTTCTGAAAATGGCCTAAGGTAAACACCGCACGGTCAAAATCGTTACACATGAACATAATTGCTTTTATTTTCATAACTTAATTCGATAATTTTTGAAGCATTGGGATATACTCGTTCTTTATTATATTTTTCCACGAGAAACGAGACGCGTATTCTCTAATTTCATCTCTGCAAGACAGCGCCAATTTTGCATTTTCAGTGATGCAGTTATTAACATAAGAGATATCCTTCAACTCTTCCTCGTCTATAACCTTGATCCAAGGCTTTGAAGTGTCAAGGTTTTGCGCGGCACACTCAGAGATAACCAAGCCCAACCCAGCAGCCAGAGCCTCTAAGCACACAAGCGGCTGTAACTCCATCTCGCTTAATAACACCAGATTGGAGAATCTTGGAAGATTTTCATTCACCTCTTCCTCAGTCCAATTTCCAAGATAATTGGGGTCAGAAGAATCAAAGGAGGGATCTTGAATCGGGCCAGCAAAGAAGCAATTTATTCCAGCGCGTTGGAGTAAAGCCTGACGCTTAATTGGGGCAACCTTTGCGAGATATATAGAGGCAGGAAGAACTGGCGTGCCAGTGCCAGCGCCAGCGAATCTATCTATATCGACGCCATTAGGGATAATATTCACAGAGCGCACACCTATCGAACTAAAGAATTCTGACTCCCAAGATGTCAGAACTGAAAATGTACAATCCGACAAGAAATTACCCGCCACGTTGCCAAAAAAACCCTTACATGCTTCAAAATTGCCAGCGTGGCTCGTCACAAGCTTAATTGGCGCTCGCAGGAGCTTCATCAATTCAAAATGCTTGCCAAGATGCAAGTGGATTACATCAGGCCGGAATTCACGATATAGATCTAGGCACTTAAAAGAATCAGCATCATTAAATATTGCGACAGTATGACCTAATTTCTCCAATTCCGTTTTATACGACCACACGACTCTTTCTAGCGCGCCCCACCCAGAAACTGGAGGTATTGGCATTTCACCGGGCGCAATAAGTAGAAACTTTTTAGCTGTCATTCTATTTGTGTCTGAAGAAAACGTCTTTTCGATCATTCTCGTATTGTTTGAATTTGCTGGTCACAGGTTCCCCGATCATAATCTTTGAATCCCCAAGAAGTATCCGAAACACATATTGGCCAACCCACATATCCGCATTGAAAGAGTAGCTTCCCAAAGCAAGCCTTGCCAGACAGAATCTGTCTAGAAATTTTTGCATAGCTTTAATCTTACCGCCCACCACGCCCATGTTTATCAACTCAAGCTGCGGCAGCATCATCGAGAGCCATAAGCTGTCACGCCAACCAGCTTTTTCGTGAAGATCCATGTAGGGGAAATCCGACAGTCCGATGCTATCGTTGCACACAAAAAAATCAACACCTTCATTAGAATCTACCAGAGATGCTGGATTTTGAATAACCGTTACATCTGAAGAGTCTGTCAGAAATACAGAATCAAACTCGTTCCACTTAGTATCGTCAAGGTACTTTCGGTAACAGAAAAAGCGCCAATCGTTATTGGAGAAAGGGGATGACCCCACCTTTACAAATTGTATCTTATCAGTTGAGTATTCCTTTATAAACTCATCGCTCAAGTTATCGCAAAATATTCTTGCGTCGATGCCCAGCTCTTTTACAGAGCTATACCAGTTCCATATGTAGGAAATGTCGTTTTGAAGAACACGACCGTCCGCACCCACGCCCTCTATATGGGGGTCGCCAAGCTGCGGATGTTTGTTTTTTGAAAAATAAGATGTGAATATTGCCGTTCTAGACATAGAATATATTATCACAACGAAGAGGAGAAAACAAAGAATTTATGATTTATTTATACGAACATCCGAGAACAAAAAAGATTATTGAGGTTAGTCAGGGCGCGCACGACGAGCATACATTTATCGATGACAAGGGGGTAAAATGGAATAGGGTATTTACCGTGCCGAACGTGCAGGTTGACTCCACAACCATCAACATTGATCCCTATGACGCCCAAAAATTCGTAGAAGTCACAGGTCGCAAGAAAGGTAGCGTGGGAGATTTATTGAAATTCTCGCAAGAATTAAGCGAAAAAAGAGGCGGCGCAGACAAAGACCCCATCATTGAGAAGAGAAACAGGGATTACAAGAAGAAATTTGGAGTAGAACATGCGTCCGTTCTGAAGCAAAAGTCTAAAAAACGATTAAAAAAGCTCGGCATAAACGTGACGCACTAACCCCGCATACACTGAAAAAAGATCAGCGACAAAATATTTTATTCAAATTACTTTTCTCTTGCTTTCGAGGAAAAGTTTCTGTAAGATAAATACTCAATTAAATTTAAAATAACAAAACTATGGCATCAAGAACGAAAAATCCCGATACTCAGAGACAAATCAAGCTCATTAAGTCTGCCCGAAAGGCCCTCGACCTTCAAACACGCGCAGCGTTCCTCTCGGAGAACGTAGGCCGAGAAATCCAGCATAAGGATCGCACCTACAAAATCACACCAAAAGGAAATTGGGTGTGCATCACGGCGAAAGAAGATATTATTCGTAATAGCTCCAAATATTAATTGCCATGAGTCTTAAAGCACTGGCGGATTACACGCTTTACGCAAAGTATTCCCATTACCTCCCAAACAAGAAACGCAGGGAGAGTTGGGGTGAGATCGTGGATCGCGTTTTCGGGATGCACGAAAGAAAGTTTGAGGTTCTTTTGAATACAAATGAGGATTTCAAGCAGGAATTTGATTTTACTCGCAGAATCGTGCGAAAAAAGAGAGTCTTGGGTTCTCAACGGGCGCTCCAGTTTGGAGGGCGCTGGATCGAAAAGGAGAATTTCAAGATTTATAACTGTTCAGCTACATATGTAGACCGCCCTAGAGTTTTTCAGGAGTCCATGTATGTACTTCTATGTGGCGTAGGCTTGGGCTTTTCAGTCCAAAAGCACCACATCCACAAGCTTCCGACTCTTTCTCCCGTTGGCGAAAGCTGGAAGAGGTTCAAGGTGGAGGACTCAATCGAGGGATGGGCCGATGCCGTAGGCGTAATCGTAAATAGTTATTTCCCGCAGGAAGATAATGCCTTTCCAGAATTTGCAGGAAAGACCATTCGGTACGACTTTTCAGAAATCAGGCCAGAAGGCGCGCTAATAGCTGGTCAGTTTAAGGCCCCGGGGCACGAGGGTCTAGAGAAAGCCATCAATAAGATCAAGGCAGTCATTGAGGCTAGAATTCTCAGCGAAGGATTTAATTCTGGAGAGTTTGCTGGTAAGCTTCGCCCAATCGACGCATACGATATTATTCTCCACGCCGCTGATGCGGTGCTTTCTGGAGGGGTAAGACGATCTGCCACTATCTGTCAGTTCGATGTGGACGACGAGGAAATGATGACCGCCAAGACTGGCAACTGGTTCATTGACAATCCTCAAAGGGCAAGGTCTAATAATTCCGCCGTTCTCATTAAGGGTCAGACGACGAGGGAGCAGTTTGCAAAGCTCATGACCTCCACAAAGGAGTTCGGTGAACCGGGCTTCATTTGGCTGGACAATAGGGACATCGTGTTTAATCCTTGCTGTGAGATCGGAATGATTCCGCGCACGCGTTCTGGAAAGAGCGGCGTACAAACCTGTAACCTTACAGAGATTAACGGCAAATTCTGCGAGACGGAAGAGGCTTTCTACGAGGCATGTAGGGCTTCGGCAATCCTCGGAACTATGCAGGCGTCTTACACTAACTTCAATTATCTTACTAAGGAAACGAAGGAGATCGTGGAAACTGAAGCCCTCCTAGGATGCTCAATAACTGGTTTCATGGAAAACCCTGATATTCTCCTAAACCCTGAGATTCAAAGAAAGGGCGCAGAGGAGATCAAAAAGACAAACGCCAAGATTGCGGCAATACTTGGAATCAATCAGGCTGCGAGACTTACATGCGTAAAGCCTGCTGGCTCAACGTCTTGCATCTTGGGAACATCCTCTGGAATTCACCCACACCACGCTCGCAAATATATTCGCAGAGTGCAGGCTAATCGTAATGAATTTCCCGCCCAATGGTACAAGGCTATGAATCCGCTTGCCGTGGAGAGAAGCGTTTGGTCTGCTTCTGGAACGGACGAGGTAGTTTCTTTCTTGTGCGAGGTTCCGAAGAGGTCAATCCTTAAGAACTCATTATCCGCGAAGGCTTTTCTTGAACAGATTAAGCTCACACAGCAAAATTGGGTTGAGGCGGGGACGAATGCACATCTTAGCACTATTACAGAGGCTCGCCACAACGTAAGTTGCACGGTCATTGTTAAGAGGGACGAGTGGGACGAGGTGGAGGAGTTTATCTTCTCCAATCAGCAGTTTTTCTCTGGCATCTCTCTTCTTCCAGCGTCAGGAGACTTAGATTACCCTCAAGCACCATTCAGCACGGTTCTGACACCGTCCGAAATTGTAGAGGAGTATGGCGATGCATCTGTATTCGCATCGGGTCTTGTTGTCGATGGTCTAGCCGCCTTCGATGGCGACCTATGGAAGGCGTGCGATGCGGTTTTCGGTAGAGGTGAGAAGATCCCCGACAATATGACAGAGCCTGTCCAGCCAACTAAGAACGGATACTCTTTCAAGGAGTACAATCAAAAACTTATCCAGTATTTTACCATTAAGGGAGATTACGATAATTGGTTTGAAAAGAAAGATTGGATTCGTCGCGCAAATCAGTTTGCAGAGCGTTACTTCGCTGGAGATGTCGTCAGAATGTCCCATTGTCTAAAACATGTCAGCCTATGGAAAACATGGTGCGATATGGAGCGCGAACACAAAGAGGTGGACTGGGATGATGTGGTAGAAACGGATCAGATATTCGTTGACGTTAACACGTTGGCGGGTGCTGCTTGCAGTGGAGGCTCCTGCGAATTGAAATGAGACCCTCTTGGCCAGAATACGCAATGACTCTAGCCGTAGCGGCTAGCCTGAGAAGTGAAGATCCCTATCAGAGGGTTGGAGCATGCATTCTTAGACATGACAATTCTGTGGCCGCGCTAGGATACAATGGCGCGCCTCCGGGGGTTGAGATAGACTGGTCTGATAGGGACGCTCGCAGGGAGAGAGTTTCTCACGCAGAGGCATCAGCTTTGCGCTACATTCGGCCTGGTGAGGGTAGGATTATTGCTGTGACACTTCGCCCATGCAAGGACTGCATCAAAAATATAGCCCTCTACGGCATAAAGGAAGTTTATTACATACAAGAATATGATAGGGATGAAATCTCTGCAAAACTTGCGGGGGAGTTTGGTATTAATTTGATTAAGCTGGACAAGCTTAATACAGCACTATAATATGTCTCATTTGGATATTCCTAAAGCCGATTTAGTAAATCACTTGAAAAAAAGTGCGGAGGAGATGGCCGACACCCTAAGAGATCGGTTCTCGCGAGATTTGATGTTCAATATGACATTTTTTCTCTTCAATCTCATGAGCAAAAAGATGGTTGAGAGCGTTGAATCGAAAACTACAGGTAAGACTTCTACTTTGGCTGAACACTTCATCAATACTTGGGAGTCTGAAACTAAAAAGCAGATTGCGCCAGAGCTTAAAGACATGAATGATCAGCTTAATTCTAATAAGCACACCGCATTGATGCAAGCAATGTGCGATTATGAACTTCCGAGTACCGAAGACTTTCAGAAGATTTACAGCAAGGCCATAGCAGACACGGTAGCGATGTTTAAAAGGAATACAAAGCTGAACAAAGATGATGACGGTGATGATGAGGGGGAGGAGCAGATATGGTAATTGGAACTCTACGTTCTGTCGCAAGCACCATTTCAGCGCAAGACGGGGAAACTGTAGAGGTATGCGTAATTAAAAAACCAACGACTAGAAGGGGGAAGTCTGCGACCTTCAATGTTGGGGAGACGGTAGTTATCCTAGCCCAAGAGGAGTACCATAAAATTTTACACAAGAAAAGATCGCCAATGCCATTTGCAAACTATGAAGAATTTTAAAAAAGTAGTTATTACAGGAGTGACTGGTCAAGATGGAAGCTATATGGCTGACTATCTTCTAGAGAACACAGACTGCGAAATATTCGGCGCGATCCGAAGACTCAGCGTGGACAACCATATCAACATAGAGGGAATCAAAGATAACCCGCGTTTTCATCTAATAGAAATGGATCTGTGCGACTCCGAGAGTATTGAATGTTCCGTAAGGGAGATTCAGCCAGACTACTACATCAATTTTGCCGCAAACTCGTTTGTTGGAACAAGCTGGAAACTACCAGTCAATCATTTTCAGTCCAATACAATGGCAGTCCTTCATCAACTTGAGGCAATCCGCAAGCATGCGCCACATTGTCGCTATTACAACTCTGGGAGTTCGGAGGAGTATGGAAATGTTGCATACACGCCACAAGACGAGAATCACCCCCTTAATCCAAGAAGTCCATATGGTGCCTCCAAAGCTTCCGCAAGACATATTGTGAAAGTGTGGAGAGAGTCCTATGGTTTATTTGCGATACAGGGACATCTTTTCAACCACGAATGCTTAACCGCCCAAACTCCAGTTATATTAAAAAATAAAAATACTGGACTTATTGATATAAAGCCAATTAAAGAAATTGTTCCACATAGAACGAAACCAAATGGTACAAAAAAATATACATCCGTTAATGAATGTGAATATTTAGTTTGGGACGGAAATCGTTGGGAAGAAATCATTACCAGAACCGCTACTTGGAATGATCGTAAAAATGATAAAAAAGTTTTAAGAGTAATGGCTCGTGGTGGATTCTATGAGGCAACCGAAGATCATATTTCTTTTAAAAACGGCCAAATAGAAACCAAAACTAAAAGTTTAAAAATAGGAAACGAATTAGAACTAAAAAATTTGCCAGAACTAACCCAAAAATCATTAATAAGCCAAGAGGAGGCAGAATTTTTAGGGCTTATGTCTGCCGAAGGGTGGGTTTCCTCATGCGGGAAAGGCAGATTTACTAATAAGGACGAGAATCTATGTAATAAAATTAAAGACTTGTGGTCCAAATTATCCATTGGATATACATCTGAAAACATAAGTGAAAGCGGATATACTGGTAAAAAAGATATTAAAAATATCAATCTCCTTGGAGATGCTAATTATTTAAAATCAATTAAAAATCAATTATATACAAAATCGGAAGAAAAAAGAGTACCTCAAAAAATTCTTAATGCCGATAGAGAGACGATGCTTGCCTATCTGCGCGGTTACAATTATGGAGATGGACTCAAGGCTGGAAATCAAAATTCTGAATTTCAAGGTTTTACAACAAATTCTTATACATTAAGCGCGGGACTCTGTTATTTACTTCATCAGCTAGATTTTAGATTTGTACTATGCCCAGAAGAAAGGGGCGACAAGATTTATTTTAAAATAAATATAAACGTCAAAAACTCGCAAAAAGGCCACCACCTCAAAAAGAGCCTCAATGAAATAACTAAAATATCAAAACTTAATTATGAAGGCTGGCTTTTTGATTTAGAAACCACTTCTGGAACATTCTCTGCGGGTGTCGGATTTTCTTGGGTGCATAATAGCCCTCGTCGTGGAGTGGAATTTGTTACACGCAAAATCTCAATGGGGGTAGCAAGAATTAGGGAAGCTATAAGAAAAGGAGAGTCTTTTGAGCCTATTGAGGTAGGAAATCTGTATGCCAAGCGCGATTGGAGTCATGCCAAAGACTTTGTAAGAGGGATCTGGATGATGCTTAATCAGGAAACTCTCCGAAAAGAATCCGTTGCAATATGTAGCTTGAAAGAGTATGTCCTATCCTCTAATGAAACGCATACAGTAAAAGAATTTATTGAAATAGCCTTCTCAATTGCAGGATTGAAGGGCGAATGGGTGGGTGAAGGAGTAGACGAAAGGTACATCATGCCTTGTGATACACAGCAGGGAACAATTAATTTGGTTAAAATTAATCCAGATTTTTACAGACCAGCGGAGGTCGAGCTGTTACTTGGCGATTCCACAAAAGCGCGCACCGAACTCGGTTGGAAGCCAGACTACAATTTGGAGCAGTTGGTTAAAGAGATGGTAGACAACGACATAAAGCTGGTAAAAAACAAAGCAAATACAGATTGACAGACGGGCAAAGCCGATGTAATATGTATTCGTGACCAGTACAGGCAAATTTAATTATTTAGGAGAAAGATTCACGAAATCCTCTTTTAAGGCGGAGTTCGTGATGGCTTGCATACAGACAGAAGACCCGAAGGAGATAAATTGGCCACGCGAGATGAAAATTATGAACAAGCTTGCAAAAGCTGTCCCAAATTATCTGTTTTGGGATCACGCTAGGCCGACATTTAAACTCCCTTCTCTGGCATGGTTCCTGACAAAAAAAGGTAAAAAATACCTGAACGAAAAATGGCGTGATTTTAATCACAAAATGAAGGAGCCGGAAGCGCCGCCTATGCTAGAAGAGGATAAGGTAGGGCAAGACGGCGAAGTGGGAGAGAAAAAAATATTGACAATTTCAGACTTTTTAAAACAGAAAAAAACAGAGGAGTAAAATATGGCTAAAGAAAAAAATACAAAAGAAGAAGCAGATAAGAAAGGTGACCCAACGGTAAGTCTATTGTCAGGGTATCTTAAAGCGAACAAGGAAGATCACTATGGGGATATTTTGGAAAAGGATTTTCAAATTCCAACAGGTAGTTTGATTTTCGATATTGAGACGGGGGGAGGCATTCGGCCCTCTATTCTGAGAATGTCTGGAGTGAGCGGCGGCGGAAAAACAAGTTGCAGCCTTTCTATTCTTAAAAACTTCCTTGACGAACCAATCGGGCGCAGGGGCTTGTATGTCAAAGCGGAGGGGAGATTGAGCAGGGAAATTATTGAAAGGTCTGGAGTTAAATTCGTTCATAATCCAGAGGAGTGGGTTGATGGAACATGCTACGTCCTAAAAACTAATATCTATGAGGTTGCTGCCAATCTTATCCATGATTTGGTAAAGCATAACCCTAATGAGCTATCGTTCTTTTTTATTATTGATTCGATGGATGCCCTATTTCCAAAAGGTGATAAGGACAAACTCTTTGAAGAGTGCGGTAAGGTATCAGGAGGAGCAACTCTCTCCTCTCACTTCCTTCGCAAGATGTCTCTACCGTTCTCGGTGGGAGGTCACATCTGTAGCATGATCTCTCAGGTTAGGAGCGCGATTTCTATTAATCCTTACGCTAAAGCTGATCCCAAGCAGACAAACGCTTCTGGAGGTAACGCGCTCAATCACTATCCAGACTGGACGCTTGAGTTCCAGCCTCGCTATAAAGCGGATCTAATGTTCGATAAGAAAGATAATATCATAGGCCACTGGGCCAAGATCATCTTCCGTAAATCCCCAAACGAAAAGGACGGAAAGGAAATTCGATACCCTATTAAGCATAACCAGAAGTCTGGCAATTCAGTATGGAAAGAGTACGAAATTTTCGATATCTTAATAGCTTGGGAAATGCTAAAGAAAGGTGGGGCGTGGCTCACGCTATCGGATGATATTCATGCGGAGCTAACAGCGGTATGCCCTGAGTTTCCAAAGATGGTTCAAGGTCAGGAGAAATTTATTGAAACTCTTGAGGCCAACCTTGCCGCCACGGAGTATCTATTTAATAAATTTAAGAAGCTCCTTGCGCAGCCAGTATGACAATAATCCCAAACATAAGCGGGAAACCTCGCTCGGTCAACTTGGCAAAATACAGAGTTGACTGGGCAAGTAAAAGGGCGAGCAACGCGCAGTTCAAGGCGAAGCAGTTCTTCAAGCAATTTTGGTATGCTGATCAGGTTCTAGAGGAAATGGTTATCCCCGGCACGAGGCTAAGGCTCGATTTGGTCAACCTAACCAAAAAAATTGTTGTGGAGGTTTCTGGAGCGCAGCACGAAACGTTCGTCAAATTTTATCATAAAAACAGATTGGGTTTTTTAAAGTCAGTAAAGAGGGACTTCAAAAAGATAAATTGGGTCGAGAAGCATTTGTGCTTTACTTTCCTCGAAATATACGATACAGAAGTAGATGACCTAACGGTGGACGGCATAGAAAAGAAGTTTGGTATTAAAATTTATTAAATAAAATGAAAAAAGAAAAAGAATTCGAAAACGAGGGAGATGATGGATTTGTCATCAGCGATGCGTTTTTTAGCGAGCTAAACGAAATGAGCGGCGGTGGCTATCTTATTTTCATCTTAGATGACGATGGAACGCCTGTCATCTACGAATCTTTTGACACCAGAGCTTACGAGAGCTTGGTGAAGTCATTTGCTTCCGATTGGTTGGAGGCAGACCGAGAGGTTCGCAAAGACATCCTCAAGGATGAGATTTCAGACCAGTGGTTTAATTTCGAGGGGGGTATTGAAGACGGGAGCGACGAAGATGGCTTTTAATCCTAACCCCAACCACCTGATTTATAGCCCAACTCTGGAAAAACACGTAATCGCGGGTTGCTTCAAATACCCGAAGATGTTTTACGAGATTGAGACGTTCGTTCATGAAAATGACTTCGTTTATGATCTTTATTCCACGGTTTTTGCCGTGCTAAAGAATCAAATTCATAATCAGGACTCGGTAGACCCCTTTATCGTTACGGAAAAGATCAAGAATCTTGGAATCTCCTTTAAGAGCGGGGAAGATATTGACAGCATGCTCCGCAGCTTATCATTGATCAAATTGTCGGAAAAGGGATTTATTGAGGCTTGTCGTGACTTGAAGAAAACGACCGTGCGTCGAGAGATTTTCGATACTGCGACCAAAATCCAAGATGTGATGAAGGCGAAGAATGACGCCTCTTATGACCAGCTTATCGCAGAAGCAGACGCCATCTATAACAAAAAAATTTCATCCTATGACCTAGTCGAAGATCCCCAAAACGTATTCGATGACATGCAGGAGATCATGGAATCATTGGGGAATAATCCTGTTGACGAGTCTGGCTTCTCCACTCCATATCCTGACTTTAATAGGCTTTACGGAGGTCTAAGGCCCAAGAATCTTTACGCCTTTACTGCTCGTGCTGGTCAGGGAAAAACCACCTTTCTTACAGATATGTGCTATCGTGCATGTAATACGGTAACTGCCAATCTCGATAAAAATATCCACTGTCTCTATCTAGATACAGAAATGGAAAAACTTGACCAGCAGAAGAGGCTTTTGGCATCAATCTCAGGTGTGCCGTTCTGGTATATCGACACAGGCCAATGGAGAAAAAATCAGGAAATGGTAGAAAAGGTTCGCGCAGCATGGCCTATCATTAAAAATTATCGCTTCCATCACATGAAGGTAGGCAACAAGCCCGTCAACGAGGTTATCTCCATGGCTCGCCGCTGGTATTATTCAAAGGTTGGTCGCGGAAATAACGCCATTCTCTGTTACGATTACTTAAAGATGACCGGAGAGGGAACGTCGGACTCTTGGAAGGAGTATCAGGTCATTGGAGATAAGACAGACAAGTTAAAAAAGCTAGCGGAAGAACTTGAGGTTCCAATCCTTACGTCGACGCAGCTTAATAGGACTGGAGAAAACCAGAATCGTCGCGCTGGCGGCTTTACGGATGATGCTTCAGCAATCGCGCTTTCCGACCGTCTACAATGGTTTGCCTCATATGTAGGTATTTTTAGGCGCAAAACTCTTGACGAGATAGAATTAGACGGAGAGGACAATGGAACGCATAAGCTCGTAACAACGAAGAGTCGTTTCCAAGGTAAAGAGGCTGCTGGGCATCATGACCTAATCCAGAGAGAGATCGACGGAGAAAGAAAGTATGTTGCTAACTATGTATCATTTGATGTAAAAAACTTTGGAGTTGAGGAGAAGGGGAGTTTAGATACGCTCATCAAACGAGGCGGCTTGCAATTTCAAATATTTGATAACGAGGGGAGGGTTGTTAATAATGAGCCAGAAAACCTACTTTAATCCATCCACAGAGCAGATGCGTGAAATACTTACGGAGCTAGGCTTCAAGCTTAACGATGAAGGTAAAGATTGGCGTTGCGCTGCAATCCATCGTGATGGCGACAACGAAAGAGGTATTCGCATTAATAAGATCACTGGGGTTTGGCAGGATTTCTCCGTTGGCGAGTTTGGCTCATTTTTCCAATTGGTGGGCAAAGCTAAGGGTTTTAAGAATAAAACCGTTAAGCAGATTATTGAGGCTATCGAAAGCGAACAGAGGAATAATCACTCAGAAGTCGCCTACCCTCTCGAAAAGATAAGCTGCCCAAAAATATTTGACCCAAGTTTGCTTGATAAACTTAAGCAGGATCACAGCTACTGGATCAACAGGGGCGTAAAAGAGGAAACTATTAAGTTGTTCAAGGGGGGGCTTTGCACATCGGGAAATATGAACGGCAGATATGTATTTCCAATCTTTGACGAAAATAGCATCATAAGAGGATTCTCTGGCCGCGCTGTTTACGACAACCCAAAAATTAAGTGGAAGCATTTTGGCAGCAAGACAACTTGGGAGTATCCATTATTTGCCTCACGCGAAGAGGTGGAAAAAGAGGGGTTCGTTGTAATTATAGAAAGCATAGGGGACATGCTGCGCCTCTGGGACAATGGTGTAAAAAACACTCTGGTCACATTTGGGCTTGACGGGCTTAGCAACATTAAATACAAACTCCTAGAGCTTGATCCGCAAAAGATTTCAATATCCTTCAATGATGACAACGTTGGAGCGAAATTCAATGGAAAGGGTAATGAGGCCTCAGTAAGGTTTGCCAGAGACTTGGTTTTTAGCCAACTTTTCGAGAGGGAGCAGATTAAAATTTTACCGCCGAGCAGTAATGACTTCGGGGTAATGACAGATGAACAAATACAATTATGGCACCAGAAAACAAAAAAGAAATTACTTACCTAAGTGCATCTAAAAAGGATTGGCGCGGAATTCCACAATATATTTATTCTTGTGTATAAGTCGTATATATGAAAATAAAAAAACAAGAAGATGTTGCTGCCATGGTTGCCATGTATAATTCAGGCTTCTCTATGGAGAAGATAGGGGAAAAAATGCGCGTCTCTAGCTATATTGTAAAAAAGTCCCTGCAAAATAAAGTAGCGTTTCGTGCGCAGGGTTCATGGGCCAGAAAATATACGTGCAATAGTGATTTTTTTGATAAAATCAATACGCAGGAAAAAGCTTACTGGTTAGGTTTTTTATATGCCGACTGTTACGTAAGAGAGGGAGGAATTCAACTTCTTCTCAAGCAGTCAGACCAAGATCATGTAAAAAAATTCAAACATGCCATAAAGGCGACCAACCCAGTAGAATTGCGCTCAGATAAGGTTAAATACAAAAACGGACAGACTGGAATTCAACATACGGCAAAGCTAAGAATCTCTGACGTGAAGATGTCAAAAGATTTGCAAAAACTTGGTTGTTTTATTAATAAAACGCACAAATTGAGTTTCCCAACGGAGAATCAGGTTCCAGACAGATTAGTTAAACATTTTATGCGCGGATATTTTGACGGAGATGGCTCCGTTTGGCAGTGCGAATCTTCCCGCAGCAAAAAGTTTGGAGCCTCTCTAACTTCTACCAATGAATTTATTTTAAAATTTAAAAAGAAGTTGAATAAATTGACTAATTCAGAAATAGGCCAAATAAGTTTTCATAAAAATTCTAATTTTAGCATTTTATCTTTTAGTAGCGTTGACTCGTTTAACATTCTGAGGGATTTCTTTTATAAGGACTCTGAGGTTCATATGGAGAGAAAATTCAGTAAATTTAAGCAGTTTCCGTCTACGACTCTGCGACATGCTCTGCGAGATACGCTAAACAAAATTATGGAGCATTTTGACGAGGGGGGCGAGTTGTCAACCAAAGATATTATGAAAAGATTAAGTGTCAAATTAAATAAAGCGCAGATGTTGGTTAAAAAACTTGTAGGGGAAAATAAAATTGAACAAGTTGGATACAAATGCCGCTACGCAAAGATTTATAGAAAAAAAATAACAAATGGATAACAATAAACCGACTGTCGCACTTTCCGCCTCCAAGATTAAAACACTTCAAACCTGCTCTTGGCTGTATCACTGCAATTATGAAATTAAACTCCCTCAAGGCAGTAATGATGGGGCGAGGAGGGGATCGTGCGTGCATGAAATTCTAGAGCTTTTGACAAAAAACCGACACAAAAAATATATAGATTTGATAGCGTCAGCTGAGCAGCCTTGCGAGGTAAAAGCTATAGAAAAATTAATGACTGCAAAATTTAAAAAACTCGAACTCGAAAAAGTAGAACCGGTCAAGCCGCTAAGCGGAAAAGTTTCCAATGAGACAAACTGGGATTGCGTGTGGAACATGCTCAAATTTACGATACAAAAAGAATACCTAGATATTGGAGATAAAAAAATTATTCATTCCGAATATGAATTTGACATGGAAAATGAATCTCCACGCTATAAAGTAAGAGGGTTTATAGACAGGCTATCCGAAGAGGATGGCGTGATAGAGATTTTGGATTTCAAAGGAAGCGCGCGCAAATTTAAAGGAGATGAAGAGTCGAGCAACGTACAGGCTATGATATACTCGTTGGTGGCAAGAAAAATATGGAAGCATTACAAGAGATACAGGGCTAATTTCTTTTTTATGAGATTCAAAAAAGACCCGTATCAATGCAATGAATTTTCAGATGAGGAACTTAAAGGGTTTGAATCGTATCTTGAATATGTCACCGAAATCATTGAAAACTTCGACAGCAAAACTGCGGTGTCGAACATGGCCTCAGAATCAAAAGAGAAGTCATGGCTTTGCGGCAGGGGCAAATGGCAGTGTCCGTATAAAAAACCATTTTTTTTCTTTGTCGTAGAGGATGAGGCAGGCAAGCAGCTTTCATCGCACCTTTCCCACAAGGAGGCCGAGGAGGCTGCTTTAAAAATAAAGGATAAAAAGGTGAATATCGAAATGAAGCATTATCATGGATGCCCAAGCTGGAAAACGCTTGACAGCGACGAAAATCCGTTTTAAACTGCAAAAAGTGAACATACTTCCATTTTTTAAATCTCATTACTCCATCAACAAGAGCATCCTAACTCTTGACAAGGATCATGCCTCAAACAACGGCCCAAAGTCGATCATCAAGTTGGCGCAAGACTACGGGGTTTCTGACCCATTCTTGGTGGACGATAATCTATCAGGATTTCTTGAAGCGTACTACAACGCAAAAGATGCGAACGTAAAGCTCAACATGGGCGTCAGGATTACGGTCTGTGATGACATGGACAAGAAGGATAAGGAGAGCTTAAAAAACGAATCCAAATATATCATCTTTTTGAAGAAGTCCAAGGGATATGACACGCTTTTTAAGATTTATTCTCACGCATCAACAAAAGGGCTTTATTATATCCCTCGCATAGACATGAAAACTTTGGAGTCTATGTGGTCAGACGATCTAGCATTGGGGGTGCCATTCTACGACAGTTTTCTGTTTAAAAATCATTTCACGATCTGCAATATTATCCCTCCCCAGTTCTGGTGCGAGCCAACTTTTTTCATCGAACAAAACGGACTGCCATTTGATGAGCGCTTCGGTGAAAGTTTAAAGGCGTATTTGGATACGGCTGGCTTAACTGCGCCGCTCCCCTGCCAGTCCATCTTTTATGAGCAGAAGGATGACTTCTTGGCTTATCTTACCATGAGATGCATCGGGAAACGCACTACTTTACAAAAACCAAATCTAGATTTTATGTGCAGCGACCAGTTCTGCTTAGAATCATGGGAGGAAAAATGCAAGACGAACTAATACGATTTGATAAAACTAGTAAGTTTCTCTTTCTCGATTTCGAGACTGAGGGGCTTTGCCTTAACCATAGATTCAATAAGCCTTGGCAGATGTCTCTTTTGAAGTCGGTTAACGGTCAGAAGGTAGGCTCGCAGGAGGTGTGGATTAAGTGGCCGAAATTCAAATTTTCCAAAGGCGCAAGAATGCTGGCCCATTCATTTAGTGAATCTAAAATGGAGCAAGATGGCATCTCCCCCAAGGCAGCGCTTGCAATTTTAGACAAAGCCCTGTCGGAAACAGATTACCTTATCGGCCATAACCTGCTAGGCTTCGATGTTTTCATCATCAAAGCTATGTATGAGGCTTGCGGACAAAAAATGCCCAAGCTGCCAACTATCATAGATACTTTCCCCATTGCCAAGGGGGTTATAAATAATCTGCCCTACAAGGCTGGCGAGGATTTCTATTTTTACCAATACAAGCTCATCAATGAGATCATCAAAGGCTCAAAAACAAGCCTTTCCGCGCTCGCCAAATACTATAATATTGAAATAGACGAGGGTAGATTGCACGATGCGACATACGATTTAAGTTTAAATTTAGCTATATGGAACAAACTCAAATTTCAAATTCAATTGTAAGTTTTACGTCTAACTTTGAGAAGTTGGATCTGCCACTCTACGGGGTGCGCTGCCCAAAGATCGAAGTGGATAAAAAGTTTCTCGATTCTATCGGTATTGATAGTTTTGAAGATAATCATGATCTTCTGCGCCAACTTTGTAATGCCAGCTTCAAACGGCATATGCCGAAGTGGAAAGAGATGGGCTACGATATTGAGGAATATAAGGCGAGAGTGCGCCGCGAGGTGGAAACACTCAACAAGCTAGGCTTTGTTGACTACATCCTAATTATTTGGGATGTGTTTAACTTCTGCAAGAAAGAAGGAATCCCTGTCGGCCTTGGTCGAGGAAGCGCGGCATCGAGCTTGGTTCTATATCTTTTGGGGGTCACAGGTGTAGACCCTATTAAATATAAGCTGCTGTTTGAGAGATTCGTTTCTGATACACGAGCTAAAAAGACGGTTGTTGACGGTGTCACTTATTTGGACGGAAGCATGTTGGCGGATATTGATAGCGACATTTGCTACTATCGCCGCCACGAGGTTGTTAAATATCTGGACAAGAAATATCCAAACCGAACCTCCAAGATGCTTACGGTATCCACCCTCTCTGGAAAGGCTCTTATTAAAGATTGCGGAAAGATCATCGGTGAAAAAGATGAGAGCGAGATGAATAAAGTCACCTCTCTTTTCCCGTCAAAATTCGGCAAGGTCGCGGAGGTTGAAGAGGTGTACGCCAACGTACCAGAATTCACAACTTGGGCGGACGAGAATAAGCTGGTATACTCAATCGCTTGTAAATTAAAAGACCTTATTAGAAATAAGGGGGTGCATGCTTCGGGAACGCTCGTCGGCTTTAATGAGTTGACGCAGACTACTCCAGTAGAGCTTTCTGCGGACAAGGAGACTGTCTCTGGATTCACTATGGACTGGGCTACCAAGGTTAATCTTAAACTTGACTTGCTTGGCTTGAAATCAGTATCTGTCATCGCTGAGGTCGAAAGGCTTACAGGCGTAAAATACATGGAGGTGGACTTGGAAGATTACGATACAATCTACGCGCACCTACAGGATTTGAAGGCCGCAAAGGGTATTTTCCAAATTGAGGCAGACACCAACTATAAGGTGTGCCGCGAGGTTAAACCTAAGAACCTTGACCAGCTTGCGGCTGTGGTGGCCATCGCACGTCCCGGCGCATTAGCTTTCACCAAGCAGTACGCAGACTACGCACAGACGGGGGTATTTCCAGAGAGCTTCCCACAGATCGACGAGATTCTAAAAGATACAGGCGGCGCAATTCTTTACCAAGAGAGTCTTATGGCCATTGGAAACAAGGTCTTTGGCTTGAGCCTCAACGAGTCCGAAACCCTTCGTAAGATCGTGGGCAAAAAGAAAGTCGCGGAAATGCCTAAATGGGAACAGGTCATTAGGGATAACGCCAAGAGGCTTAAACTCCCTGACGAGGTCGCTGATTTTTACTGGAAGGCTCTTGACGAAAGCGCAAACTATTCCTTTTGTAAGTGTCTATCGCCAGAGACAATTGTACAAAAAGACAGTTTGGAATATGTGCCAATGTGCGAGGTAAAAAAAGGGGACAAAATTCTCAGCTATAACCCAGACTCCGAAATGGATGAGAGCGTGGAGGTCATTGATATAATGCACAATTCTACTGAAATGTTTGAATTTGAAATGGAGGACGGCAGGACAATAACATGCTCAATGGAGCACAAGTTCATGTGTGAGGACAAAAAAATGAGAAAAATTTCAGAAATTTTAAGGACAGGCGAGAAAATTATGTGTATAGAATGAGCGCATTAAAACTAGATTCTACGCGAACCATCCCAGTTTGTATGTTTGAAACATGCCTAATAGACGGCAGGACAAGAAAACAAATATGTGATCTTTTTCCAGCACGAAATGGAGGGGCGTATTATTTAGACAAATTCTGCAATCATCTTAAATATAATCATCAGACAAGCTTGATCAGTTATTGTGAGCGCTATTTTAATTTCTCATGGCCTACATGTCCGGTTAAAAAAACAAAGCTGGGCTATTGTATTAGCGGGAAGGGCGTAAAAATATCAGAATATTCACTGGGTAGTGTAAATAAGAAGAATTGCGCCAAATTTTCAGATGGGTGCAAAAGATTATCCGAAGAAAGAAAGGGCAGAGGGAATCCTATGTATAAAAAGACCCTTTGGAATAAGGGTAAGAATTATGAAATACCTTCCAGACAAGGAAAACCACTTTCCGAGATGCATCGCGCAAGCTTAAAAGAGGCCAGAGCAAAAAGCCCATATAAAGCTAGACATACAACCCCACACTCGGAACAGACAAAGAAAATCTTAGCTATTCGTCAGGCTGAAAAATATGCAGCGGGGATTTTTAAGCGCAGAACAGGTATAGAAATAAAAGTCGAACAATTTCTATCAACATTAAAATTAAAAGAAAGTTATATAGAACAGCATCAGGTCAAATATTTTACATTGGATTTCGCTTTACAAAATGGCAAAGTAGGCATAGAGTGTCAGGGTTCATTCTTTCATATTGATCCAAGAGTTTATCCGAACGGTCCAATCTGTGCTGTTCAAAGGCGAAATTTTGGAAGAGATAAGGCTAAAAGGAAATATTTAGCCAAGAGAGGTTGGACGATTATAGAACTTTGGGAAACAGAAATAAACAGCGGAGAATTTAAAGAAATACTATTGTGCAAGCTATCGGAATTAAATCTGTTAGAAGACTAGGACAACAAAACTCTATTGATTTTGAGGTCAATAGCAGATTTCATAATTTTTATGCGGAGGGCCTTGTTACCTCAAATAGTCACGCTGTAAGCTATAGCGCGATGGCTGCACTGACCGTCTTTTACAAATTCAACTATCCAAAGGAATTCTTCTTGGCTCTGTTGAGAATGGCCAAGCATGAAAGTGACAGCCTGACAGAGATTGCTGCGATTTCACGAGACATGGGGGATTTTGGCATTGAGCTTCTTCCCCCTGATTTAAATAAGAGCGGCGAGGACTTCGAACTAGAGGGCAATAATATCCGATTTGGATTATCCGCAATCAAGGGTATCAGTACCAAGATTATGTCAAAGTTCTCTGGATTCAAAGACAAGCATGCCTCGCGCATCGACCTCTTCCTTTCCGCAAAACAGGCAGGAATCTCCATCGGAGTGCTTTCCGCCCTCATTCAAGCTGGCGCAATCGAATCACTTCACAATCGTTCTCGCAGCTACATGGTTCTTGAGGCTCAAACTTGGAATATTCTCAAGGATAGGGAGAAATTGCTCGTGAAAGACCTTATCGAATCAGGCGAGTGTAGGGATGTATTGTCGTGCATCAAAAAACTCAATGAGGAGATCAAGAACGACAAGGGCATGCCGCAAATCAAGGATAGTCGATTCTCCACGATCAAGCGAGATTACGAGAAATATAAATCCATTTATTTGATGAACAGTCGAAACGAGGATCTTGCGAATTACTTCTATGAGAAAGAACTACTTGGTCGTTCGTATAGCCAATCTCTCTCCTCTATATTCAGCAAGAAATGCGAAAAGTTGATGTCTATCAAGGAGTTCCAAGAGGAACTGAACCCGAATGAAAAGGGTCTTATTGTGGGCGTGGTATCTGAAAAGGTTTCTAAAACCTCCTCAAAGGGCAACCCCTACATCAAATACACAATCCACGACGAGAGCGCGCAGATTGACTGTTTTATCTTCTCCACGGCACATTCCGACAAAATTGGACTGATCCGTGAGGATAACGGCGGCAAACTTCCAGAGGAAAAGGATATTGTTGTACTCAAGGGTATGCGAAAAGACGAGACTGCCTGCTACGTTGACAAACTTGGCATCCAAAGCTCCAAGATCTTTATGAAATTGAAGGACTTAAAGGATGCAGAGGAGACTTCAGATGAAAATAGTTGAAATATTTTGGAAAAAATGAATTTTGGTGTGTAGTATCTGTTATATGAAACAGCATGAAGCAAAATATACGCAGCGCACAGGTTGGCCGAAGGCCAATTTGGTGAGTTCGTCTGCGTTTATTCTGCTCCAAGGGAGAAATAACCCCATGACGAAATAAGAGGCTCAAAGTACACAGGATAAACAACTTTTGGGCCTCCGAAACGAGGTCTTTTTTATTTTTTAGAAAAAAACTACTTGACGAAAAACCAAAACGCAACTACAGTCACGACATTCAAGAACGAAACGATTAAAAACGAATTAAAAAAAAGAAAAAAGAAAAAAGAAAAAACCACTTGACGAAAATTAAAAATCACGGTAAAGTGGCAAAACGATAGAGACAGCACCGAGTAAAAAGAAAATTTCGAAAAGTGTTGACAAAAAAGAAAATTTTGATAGTATAAGAAAATAATAAACAATTTTAGACAGTTTGAGGAAGTCTTAGAAAGTAAGTTCTCTTCCACGCAGTAAAGAACTACCCACAACAGCCCGACACACTCCTACGGGTAGAATAAGGATAAGACCTTACTTAAGTATAAGGCATAGGAACACCGTAATGGAAACATGGCGACCTCTTTCTCTGTCGATTAGCGAGGAGCAACAATGAATATGAAAAAGTTAAACAAATTCGGAATCCATTATAATAGACAAGATTATCGTCAGGAATATCTACGAAGTGAAAGTTGGAGAGCCAAGAGTTCGGATACATTAGCGCGTAATCCTATATGTATGATCTGTGATACTGAAAACCTGTTGACAAACTGGTATGCAATCTCGTTAAATTAATTTCATTCTAAAATGTTCTCTCCAAGGGAATTTGGCTCGGAAACTTCTAATTTCTAATGGACGGCTCAACTCCGTCAGGGAACACCATTTTACAATTCTTTTGCTCTTTGGCAGGGCTTAGATTGAAATTTATCTTTTGACCTCCAAGGATGCTTGTCAGGATTCTCTTTTAAATACTTCTTGCGAATTTCCGACAATCGAATTTTTTCTTCTAGTGATATTTTCCTTGGTGGTTCTTTCTTGTAAGAGACGTTTAGATTTTTGCACCATCTGGCAATGGTGGCCTTTCCGCGATTAAAAAATATTGCCCATTCCGCAAGGGTTTTTTCAGATGAGTGCTCTTTGAGATGAGTTAGGTCGATTGTGTTGTCCGTATACTCAATATTACACTTAAACCGCAGGAGCGGTTCGAATATTTCAACAATTTTCCGTAGTGGCTGGTCGGGAGGCAGGTCTTTCCCCTCTGGATGCGGAAATTAATCTCGTCCACAAAGTTTGTCGATTAGTGTGTTTGTATGTGGAATTGAAGTAGATAAAAAACATCGACTTTGACGGAAACTGCCGCCTTCTATTTCGGCACTCCGTTGAAACCATGACAAAGCTCGCGAGGAAAACATGGTAGAAACTTGAGAATTTATGGGGGTTGTTCAGCGTAGCGGTCTGTAAAACCGATGTCCAAAAATAAGCGTTGTGGTCAGACGAGAGGTTCGATTCCTCCTACCCCCACCAATAATCTCAGACCCTATAATGAAATACCGAGCGTGATGTTAACGAATCGGTTGATGGGATCGGAAATGTAACATATACACCGAAGCTGAGTGGTGTGGAGAGCAGCGTGAAACTCCTGATAGGCTATACGATGGCCGAAGTAGCATTAAGATAATGCGCCACACCAAACCTTTTGTAAATTTCGGCTCATGGTAGAGCGAGAAGCGGCAAAGCACAACTACTTGTTGGAAGAGAACGTTGCCAGTAACCGCACGTAAGTCGCCATGCGTTCCAGTTCCAAGTCTGTGGGTTGCAACCTGCAAAGATTATGTCAAGACTAAAAGGACATGCCGAAAACTTTTTATGCTCCTATAGTGTAGTGGTCAGCACGGAAGATTTTCAATCTTTAAGGTGGGTTTCGATTACCCATAGGAGTGCCGAGGATTGGTCGCACCAATCAGATTTCAGGGGATTTCGAGGTAGCCTGAACCAGAATAACAAAAATGCTCGACCAATTTATATTGCAGATTAGAGTATGGGTAACTCGGTTGGCTCATAACCAATAGCAACGGATTCAAACGCCGTATCTGCTACCAATTTAAACACTAGTTAGTAGCGGTGGTCAGTTTTTGCCTTTAGTGGAGCAAACGTCCTTAAATCGACTCTCGCCCTCGCAGAGTTCGCTACTCACCTGAGTAAATACGTCAGCCGATGAGAACTTATGATACTAGTAAATCTAAGTGCTAAAATCTGATTGGTGTTTAAACCTTTATGGCTCTCTAGCTTAATGTAAAGCAATCGTTTCATACGCGATTAGATTTCCGGTCGATACGGAAGAGAGCTACCATTACCACATAGCAGTCCGGTAATCCCGAATAGACAATACGGTTCGGGTTTAATGTGCGTAATCACTTTTTATCCTTCGGTAGTTTAACGATAAAACCCCTCGCTTATAACGAGTTTAGCGGTAGATTTCCGCGCAATGCAGGTTTGAATCCTGCTCGAAGGACCAATTTAGACTGTAGTTCAGCGGTAGATCGCAACCATACTATGTGGGAAAATACTCCTAAAAAGCGTATGGCTCTGATGACACAGGTTCGAATCCTGTCAGTCTAATAATTTCTAACGTTAGTTAAGTCATGGTGATAGACGAGTAAGAATAGGTCGAATTAGGAGGCATTCTATTAGACTGATAAGAAGACTCCCATATGAAGGGTTTCGACTTTCTGAATGGAACGAATTCGTGAAATCCACTGTGCAAATTAAACGCTTACGGGACCGCCAGCGTGGTCGCCCGACTTGGGATCGGGATATTCAGCAGAGGGCAGCACTCTGGTAGGCGACATAGAGTGGGTTTCCAATTTCTCACATCTTACAAAAATTGGTGGTGGAGTCTCTACCGCGAAATCGGTACGGCCCAAGCTGGCAACTTGCTCTAAAGTTGCATATTAGCCCTTCGTAGGCCATGAGCGAGCCGCAACCCTTAGAAGGTTGTGTATGTAGTTGCAACCACTACCGAAGGGACCATTTTAGCCCGTTTAGCTCAATGGGAGAGCCAATAGTTGATAATTATTAGACGGTGGATCGAAACCATCAATGGGCATAGTTTATGGGTGCGTGACGGGAATGCATACCTAGTTGGTCGAGAGCCAACTGCTTGTGAGGTCGAGACTCACCGCGCCCACCAAGTCTGGATGGCTACTCAGTATCAAGACGGACTTCATAAATGTCTACCAATCTGAGATCGTTTCTGAGTTTGTGATAATCATTAACTTAGCGTAACCCTATTTGCGAAAGAGGAAACACCTTAAATAGAAAACAATTTAACCTAGAAAAAACGGGTGACGAGTCCCGTAGTCGGCACTGGTCGGCTGGATGGTAAGTATCATAGTCTAAGTTATTCACCAATGCGATAGTCGGATAGTGGTTCATTCCGCCTCTCTTCCAAAGAGGTTTATGGTCGTGGGTTCGAATCCCACCTGTCGCACCAATATGCCAGTAGCAACTTGCAAGTTTATCGGCTTCATGGGCTGATAATGCTGGCACCAATTTGTGGTCATTGAGGGGAATAAATTATCGTGGGGGTTACGAACCACTATAAATAAATAAGTAATAAAAAGGTGTCTATTCAACGACCTGAGCCACAAAAAATTTCAAAACCTAGATAAGACAACTTACCGAGCCGCTTACTCATCGGACAAAGACGTAAAGTGGTGGGTGCCACTTATCAGGTATTAGCTATGCCTCCTGTCCGGTCGCATAGCTTGAATTAATTTCGAAGCTCCCCGCGAAGGAGTCCTAGTTCGGAAAAGCATCCTCCTTGTATGCTGTAAAAGGGTGAGAATCCCAACGGGCCAATACAATTTTTGCATCATTAGTTTAGTGGTAAAACTTTTGCCTTCCAAGCAGAGTTCGTCGGTTCGATTCCGACATGATGCTCCATAAAAGCGTGTGGCGCGATAAAGCGCGTAAAGTCGCCAGCGTGTAGGTAACATGCGGATAACTACACCAACAGACCCGCCTCTTGTGGGTTAAAATCCTATCGCGCTTACCAATTTAAAGAACGTGGCGGAAGTCAAACGCTTTCGTTTAAGTCCTCTATAGCTCAGAGTAGAGCATCGGCATTGTCCGAAGGTCAGAGAAGTAACGAACTCTTAGATGCAAAGACAACGAAGACACAAAAGCTTAGTGTGAAAAGTCCAAACCTTTTCCGTTCTTTAATTATTTAAGAGATTCAGATTGTTTTACAATTTGCTTACATAATAAAATAAGCTCGTCGTAAAGTAAATCTTGTTTAATTCTATTGGCTTTGTTAGAAGTTAGTCCGCAATTTTCTAGGGAGGAGTCTCCTCCGCGAGATGTAGGAATAATGTGATCTAATGAATAATCTTCTGGTTTATCTAAATCTATCAATTCCCCAGTCAAATAACATTTTGGGACAGGGCCGATTTTATTTAAAAGATCCTTTAGAGTAAACCGAATTATTTTAGGTCTGGTTTTACTTTTCGGATTGCCTCGATAGAAGTCTGACATCTTAGTAACCAATGGGTTTCTTTTGCGATAATTTTTATACGCCTGACTCATTGACTTTTTTCGGTTTGGACTAAAATGATAAATTAAAGTCCACTTAGATATTTGAAGTTCATCGGAAATTTCCTGATAAGTTTTTCCGTTTTCTAACATTTTTATTATTTTTTCTTTGTCCATATGCAATACTTACACTTGTAAGACAGTAATGTGAAACTTGCAATGGATATATTAAATGGGGTTGTAGCATAAGAGGAAGTGCGCTTGTTTTGCAAACAAGAGTGTGTGATTTCGAGCATCATCAACTCCACCATTTATTTATCGCTACTGAGCAGGAACGGTGACAGGCACGAGACTGAAAATCTTGGGAACTCGGTTCGACTCCGAGAGTAGCGGCCAATGAAAACATGGTAGGCTCTATGCAGACCTCCGGTAAAATCCGGCGTGTTGGGTTAGTCGATAAGACCCTCCAATTTCCCGAATACCAAGGCGGGTTCCGCTGACCAGATCCAGTGTGGTAGCTACTCAGGCGAGATAGCGATAACGAGATGCGTAAAAAGCCCTTAACGGTTGCAATCAGTGAGCCACAAAAAAGGTTAGTTATTCGGGATTTAAATTTTCACAAAACCTAGATCGGGGTATACAAACGACGAAGTTGCGCTAGTAGGTCGCTAAAATACGCTGTGCGGTAATAGGATAATGTAACGCAATACAGAAAGCTAGAAGTTAGGGGAGGCAACTCTCAGTCCTTTTAGTCCTTTGTGAAAAATTTTGAGAGCAGCATTAACTTGCTTGAAATGGGTTAAGTCCTAAACTCTCATGGTGTGCAGACCTATCCTGTAATAGTAGCAATCCTCTACGAATTCGGCTCGATAAGAGTATGGATAAATTTTATAGGTTAGAGTATCAACAGCATGATTACCTCTCTGTCGAAGAGGATCGAGCGGGGCAGCACCCGTCTAACCTGCCAATTTAAATACATGGGTGGAGGAATGGTAAACTCAGCGGGTTGTTACCCCGCCTTTCGAAAGAAAATTGAACGTTCAAGTCGTTCTCCATGTGCCATATAAGCCAACGTGACCGGAATTGGTATCGGCCCGTTTTTGTAAATCGGTATGGGGAAACCCTTTGCAGGTTCGACGCCTGTCGTTGGCTCCAATAATTTATGCAATCGTCTGTTAGCGGCAATACAAACTGACTTTTAATCAGTCGCCCATTTGGGCTTCGAGAGTTCGAGTCTCTCCGGTTGCAAATCTTCTAAGTTAATATATTCTTTTTCATACCATAATTCAAATGAATACCCATGTTTAAGATATTCTTGACGTTTATCTATCATATTTTGGTAATCTAGGGTATATTTACTTTTCACCTCAATTATTTTATTATACGCTGGAAGATAAAAATCTGGAATTGCTACTCGATTCATCAGTTTTTGAGAATCCCAATAAACGATGCGTAATCCTTCTACCTCATAATCTATTTTTTGTTCATCAAAAATTTTGGCTAATTCTAATTCGTAAGATGATCTATAAAAAACTCGCTTGTTGTTCCATGTAGTATGGAACCCATGCTTATATCTTAAGCAGGATGGTGGTGTTTGCCTGCCAGATATTAGTGCGTTATTATGAGATTGAGATAAGTTTCTAAAACCTATACCAAGGCACGTTAACAATTTAGATAAATTTCCAACATTATTGTGGTTATATTTGTCGCAGATTTGTTGTAGAGATAGCTTTCGATCCCAGTAATCTTCTCGTAGCATTAGGGAAACACGATCAAATTCGCGATAAGCGTCAACGCTCCCCAGTGTGGTGAGATCAAACCCAAAGTATTTATTTAGCCCTTTAAATAATTGAGGGCTTTTACAGATTTCCTTACGCTCACATTCAGATTTCCCACAAATATTACATTTTCTTATTTTTGCATTATATTGTGCTGCTTTTCTCACTTTTCGTAACTTCCTACAGCCAGAACATATTTTTTTCCCCATATTTTTTGAATATAATAATATGTCCGCGCCACATTTTATACAGTTGCTTGATATTTTTGGTGCATGCGCGTTGCTATATATGGCAGCACAGGAGCGTGAACAAAATAAGTGTTTGCTTTTTTTAACCTGACATATCGGGCGCGTAAACTTACTATCACATACCTCGCATGAATATTCTTGAGCGGTTGTTTTTCGTTTCGTATCGCAAAGTCTAGAGCATATATCGCTTTGAGAACCGCTTATTATCGAGTGGTATATATTCTTTTTAGTTCTTTGAAATACTTTATGACAAGCATCACATTCTAAATTCAACAGCGTTTTTTGTGCAGCATTTTGGTATTCAGATTCGGTATAAAGTTTCATATATGTATAATTACACTTATCAACTCCTTTTGGGAGCATCTTTCTATTACCACCGGACCCACCATTTTACGTAAAAGAAATTCCTCTTTCCATTCGGGAATAGGTGGAAAGTGATAAGGAGGGGTAAAAGTCCCAACCTTCCCACATTTTAGTATGGTCTTATCATCCAACTGGCAGGATTCCCGTCCGATTAACGGGGCATGATTGGGTTCGAATCCCTCTAAGACTACCATCAGTCTGCGGTAAGCGCAGACATAAATTTTATATCAAAAAGGTGAAATTCCCGTTCGTCTGTAAAAGGCTTTGGTATATTACCGCCTGCTAGTTTAAATTATAGAACAACCCCATGAAGAGGGGTAGATGTCGATTATCCACGACAAGGGCGACCATTTTATTCCTTGAAATGCACTTCTCTGTGGCAATTTGCGCATAGAAGATCGCACTTATTTATTTCTGCGACAATCTCTTCCTGAGAAAAGCCTTCGCCGTACATGGCAGAGGAAAGCTTAAACTTCTTCTCTTTCGGGTTCCTGTGATGAAACTCAAGGGCGTCCAGACATTTGGAGTAACCGCAAGTTTTGCATTTGCCTCCCGCAAGTAATTTAAATCGATTTTTTGCAAGCTTTCTTCGCATAGCTTTCGTCAGTGAGGGAGATTTAATTGCCATATTAACAATAGTATACACGATTTAATGACAAAAGGGTGTATTTACAGGAAGAATCCCATGAAATCAAAATTGTACAAACTTATCTTCGCTTTAGCGTTTTCGGTTGCGTTTTGCTGCTGCGATGAAACAGTCGCGCAGCTTCCCGCGCCGAACCAGATCGTTGTTAATACGGGCGGCACTTTATTTCTCAGCGGAATAGAAGTCATTCCAAATAACACAAATATCAAATTAAATGGAGGCGAAATAGACATCATTGGGGGCGGCACAGAAACCGTAGGAAAATTGACTCTCTCAAAAGACTCCGCAATCAACATCGACACGCTGATGAATTTTTCCCTTTATTTTAAGAATAGCTCTATGGAGAAGTGGAAGGGAAACTTAATCATAACAGGATGGACTGGAGACGCTTACGGAGGATACACGACTAAAATATTTGTAGGCAATAACGCTAATGGATTAAATCAAAATCAGCTTAACTCAATATCGTTTGCTGGTTTTGGAAATGGCGCGATACTTCTTGGAAGCGGCGAACTGTGTCCGATTGCCGTGCCAGAACTCAATCCTTGGACTGGAGCGGTGGCGATCTTCCTGCTGATAGTGGCTATTGAATGCCGCATGAAAAAAAGATAATTTCCCTATAGCTAGGGGTTACGGGTGCGGAATAATTAAATAGTTCGCACCTAGAGCAGATAGATAGACAATTGGATAGGTTCGATTCCTTAACGCTGGTGCGCTCTTATTGTTGAGAACGTCCGTGAAATCCTGCTAATTTTTTGATCCGTGGAGAATGGGAAACTCACTAGCGATAGCAATGAATAATACAGCAAAAGAAGTTGGCTCATAATCGACCGTTCTGTTAGTTAATGTCTATAAGTCTTGAAACATGCTAGAGGTCTGGTTCGAATCCAGCGGATCTATTTTATGGAGCGATAGTTTAAATGAAGAACACTGCAATAATGCAGAGGTGTGTGATCGTAATCCGCAAACTCCTCCATTCTGTCGAAGATGGCGTTTAAATCGCCACTGTAGCGCAAAGAGACAGTTAGCTCAACCCTAGAGCATCGACGCAATTTTTTATATGGTGTACGAATCCGAAGTGACCGAGGAAATGGACTGTGAATCCATTCATTAGCGAGTTTAAGTCTCGTCGTATACCCCAAATTGCGATGTCGGCAACAGTAGTCACTCTCACTCTGAATGAGAAAAAGTCTTGGGGCGGAACCAAGCATCGCAGCCATTTTTATTCCCTTGTAGTGTAAAGGTAGCACACGGCTCTTTGAAAGCCTGAGTTTCGGTTCAAATCCTGACAAGGGAGCGTATTGGTTTTTGGGAATTTAGCTTAAATTGGCAGAGCAAGAAACTCTTAATTTCTAAGGTGTCGGATCATTGCCGACAGTTCCCACCATTTACCATACAAGCTCCTAGATTAAAATAGTGTAAAATCGTGGGGCGGCTGTCACTATAAAGCCAGTGTGGGAATTTATACGGATGGGGCTATGGTAGCCGAGAACTCTCCAAAGGTTCTGTGCTTAATCGGAAGAAGCGGCGTCGATAGGGTTCGATTCCCTACATCCGTGCCATTTCGCGACAAAATGTAACAAAACTTCCTTGGCTCAAACCAATTATTTAGTGTAATATCCGTCATGACTTTAGATATTTTCCTAATTGCCCAAGCAGAGGCCCTAGCCAATGGCAGGTATGTCCATCAGGTGCAGAACATGGTCGCGGCGTATCGCGCAGCCTACGAGTTTGCCGTGGCGTCAGGCGTCCAATCAGACATAGATGTATTTCACGAAGCTCAAGCCGATCTAAGGCGTTTTATTCATAGAAGAAGGGTAGAGAAAACTGATCCCGATGAATACGATATAGACGTAATAAGGAGTGCTTCTTAACAATTTCAACCGTAATGGTAAATTATCCAGCGATGGATATCGGAAACACAAATAAGTAACCTCTTAATATTGAGGCGAATGATGTTTTCAAATCGCCCGTTGAATTACGGGCTGTGAAGGTGCAAGAACTCGTCGTAGACTGTCACGCGAAAAACAGCACGGTTGAATTAATTTCGGGGGCGTTTTGGTTTCGATTTGTTGTCGTACTGCCTCCTTACAAGCAGAGGAAATCATCTTGGCCTCTATAAAATGGTGATAACAAAAAATAAATGCTAAGTTCAAAACGAACCTAGTCTCCAGCCTCAAGGGGTTGATTAAGGAAGTCTCCGACTTCTTTGCTCCTTCCCAAGAGTTGGCTTTCGCCTAAGAAATTAGGAGAGAAAGGATAGTTGCGAGAGGTTAAACCGGAAATTTGTATCGCAATGATTCTGACCGCAAAAGAAGGAAAGATGACAATGGTTGATGTCATTTAAATAAACAACTGCGGAAATAACATCAGTAACAATACGCGACAGTGATAATCCTGATTGAAGCTTGTAAGTAATAGGAACATAAAAATAACAAACACGCGGGTTCGAATCCCGCCGCTTCCATTCTATTTAAGATGAGATAAAAACTCTATAAATTCATCATGAGATAATTCACCCTTGGCATAATTTATATTTCTGCTTACGAACTGAACATTTCCCTTCTGATAAGGAAGGGCAGAGTCTATTCTGTCAACAGATGCATATAGATAGGTTTTTACTTTTAAATGATTTGAGTGAGTGGGAAGTAATAGCTTTATTTTCGAATATGGGCATATTCCGTCTTGAGATTCCCATTGTTCTTTCAGATCAACTAGAGACAATAAGTTTGGTTTACGATTTTTGTTTGAAATACATTTAAGTAAATATCGAAATGGGGTAAGCTTATCAGAGTTATCATATCCAGATAACATCTTCCCCTCTGAGCGAAGTTTTTTTAACGTTGTTTTAATTATTTCTATCTGTTGTGGATTATTACGCTGACATCCGCATCCTTTAATTTTTCCCCTAACTAAATCATAAAGATCACAAGTTTTAATAGTGCCACAATCGCATTCGACTTCGACTTTGCGATGAGTAATGAACTGTTTGATTGTTAAGTGAGCAATTTTAGTATTTAAGTATAATTGTTGATTTTTAGTTAATTTTTCTTTATTATTCATATCATATTATACACTTCAATTCCCGTCGTGTCCACTATTATTTTTTTGCGGCAGTAGGAGAATGGTAGATCCACTTCCCTCCAAGGAAGACACTTGCGGGTTCGACTCCCGTTTGCCGCGCCATTTTGTGCTGCCATACGATGCACATATGTCGTATGAGCCGTAGAGATAAATCTGGTGACTCCAGTAAGGCTCTATGGTAATCGGGCGCACGGTCGTAAGATTGGGTTCGTCTCCTTTATATATCGACTCTCTGCGATTCCCCGTAGTGGCACAAAATTTTATGAGCATGAGCGCGAAGTGGATAGCGGCCAGATTCTCAATCTGGTATCCTAGAGGGTTCAAGTCCCTTCATGCTTGCCAATTTGATCGTATAATGTAATGGATAGCATAAAAATTTCCTAAATTTTTCGTCCCCGTTCGAATCGGGGTATGATCACCCTTGGGTGATTCGTCTAGTGGCAGGACGGGACATTGACATTGTTCAAACAGAGTTTCGATTACTCTATTACCCACCAAATTTTATGTCTCTTGAGTGTGTTGGATGCACGAAACTTTGCGAAGGTTTTAGGAGAGGTTCGATTCCTCTAGGAGACACCAAAATGCATCAGTATGCCGCTCGTCTTCGAAACGAGAGAAAGCTAATGGATACATGTGGTTCAAGTCCCTCCTGATGCGCCAAATTTCCCCTTGACAAAATAGAAAAGTTGTAGTAAACTTCTTTTATGAGTAAGAACAACACACGACCAGCGCAGTTTGTAGATTTTGTAGGAAACCCGATTAACGTGGGAGATTTTATCGCATACGGAAAGTCACTCGGACGCTGCGCCGGGGTTAACATCGGGGTTGTTCAAAAAACATACGAATCAGAAGATCCTTACAATAATCGATGGGAGCCGCGCATCACCGTCCAAGCTAACCAAGATAGCTGGGAAGATTTTACGAAGCGCGATCCGAACAAAACAGACTGGAAAGGCGTGAGCGAGATCAAGCAAACGACTTTGATGTTTTCGGATCGATGCATTGTAGTCAAGGATATCGGCAATTCGCCGCTTGCCCAACGATTCAAGCAAATTTCCAAGGAGATTATTGACAAGGCTAATAACGTTAAGCCTTAGCGGGCGCATCATCTTTCTCTTCACAAATTATTGATTAAAAATATGAAATCAGAAGACATCCAGCATTTGAAAAACTACGAAGAGTTGATCCAAAAAAGGATTAAACCCAAGGGCAAAAAATACAATCCAACACGGATCAGATTGAAGTCCAGCGGCGAATACTTTGTGACAGAAGGAGGGAAAACTCTTTGGAATAACGTTGGGCCAGCGAAGGCGGCGCTCCGTTTGGATTTCCCTAGTGTATTTGTATATGATTGGCGCGCAAATACCTATTTTCACAGGATTACCAAAAAAGTCGTGGCGGACTATAATGAAAGAGAAAAAATAGCAGAGGAAACATTCCAAGAATTTGTGAAAAATTGGGTGGAGTTTATTCCAGCTTGACCCAAAATGGGCATGTGGCGCAGTGGCGAGACGCATTCCGCTTAAGACGGAATACCCTTGTGGTAAACAACGTGGGTTCGAATCCCACCTAGCCCATCAAGAATGGCAAAGGAATAATAGTTTGGAAAAAGTGCCAAAAAACTCCAAGAACTCCACAAGGCCGATTGGCAGAAATATTGGGAATAACCTTGACAAATAATCAAAATCTGATAAAGTCAACAGTATGAAATCACAAAATAAATTCAGAGTCTGGGATCATCAGACATCGACATTCTCATTTTTCGGATTGAGAGAATTATTCGGCCATCTGCCAAATGATATTCCCGACAACCAAATTTGTCAGTTTACGGGGCTACAGGATAATTTCTGGCAAGATGTTTACGAGGGTGATGTTGTTCGTATATCAGAAAGCAATGATCCAGAAGACCCATCTTGGTTTGTTGGTGATGTTTCTTTTGTGAACGGCGGATTTAGAATTGGCCGCACCGAACCAATTACAGATTATATTTGTTGTGATGGTAAGCGTTATTATTTCGATGGTGAGGTCATTGGCAATATTTTCGAACAAAAAATCATATGAGTTTTGAAATTTGGAAAGATGTATTGGATACTAATGGGAAGTATAAGGTCAGCAATTTAGGAAACGTGCTGAGTTTTGTTAGAGGAGAAAAGAAACTATCGTATAGCGTAACAAAAAAAGGATATGCGCGTTTAAGAATTTTTGATAAACAAATGTATATACATAGATTAGTTGCAGAGGCGTTCATTCCCAACGTAGAATTAAAACGACAAGTAAATCATAAGGATGGTAACAAACTTAATAATTGTGTTGATAATTTAGAGTGGGCAACGCAAGAAGAAAATATGCAACACGCCCACGATAATAAACTTATCGAAACGATTGGAGATAATAACGGAAGATTCCTTGGTAAAATCGCAGGATTTAATTCTTCCGGCAAAAAAGTTGTAGAGTTTTGTGGTAGAAAAGATATGGAAGATAATGGATATACTAACGTATGCGTATATAATTGCGTCAACGGCAAACAGAAAACATACAAAAGATTGACATTTAAAAGAATTTAAAATGAAACCTGTTCACAAATTCAACAACGGCAACGGCGCGACACTCTGCCATAACTGCAATGTGATTATCGGGTACGGACTTGCTAATGTATTTCTTTGCGCCGAATGCGTCGAAAAATTACTTGAATTGAAAAAACTGACGGCAGAGCTAATTCAAATACTCGAAACCGTAGAGATTTCCGACAGCGAAAATGAATTTCACCCAACTGTGATTAGAACCTGTCGAGTTCAAGAAAATCTAAGATTGAATGAGATTATGCCAAAAATTTCTAAAATAGTTAAATCAGATGAATAAAAAATTCGAAAAATGGTGGATGAGAGTAAAACTCCCCGAATGGTGGAAGGATATGGATATGTCTAGAGGTAGGGAATTGGCCAAGAAAGCTTACCGTCTAGGCAGAGAACACCAAAAGGCTATTGATAACGGAGATAAATCCTATGATCAGTATAGGAACTGGTAATATTTGCTCTCTTTGCGAGGTTGCGCCAGCCGAGTCGAAACATCACCTTATTCCTAAAAGTAGAGGGGGCAAATCCACCGAGGGTCTTTGTTCTGATTGTCATGACCAGATACATTCCGTCTTGACAAATAAAGAAATGATGGTAGAATTCAATAGTATAGAGAAATTAAAAGAATTCGAACAGATCCAGAAATGGGTCAAGTGGCGGCGAAAGCATCCTAATGTCACAGTCGCCCACAAGATGAGTAAAGAAAGGAAAAAATATGGAAGATTCCATTAAATAATTAGTGTATCCCATTACATGGGAACTACAACCACAAAGGAAACCATTCAAAAAAGAATCCTTGAGCTTATTGAAGTCGCCAGAGTTAATAGGGATAACGATAAGCTAAGAATAGCCGCGCTCTCAGAGATAATCTTTCTGCGCGAGTTACTGGTAGATAAAAAAGAAATTTAAATGTCGCATTAGTTTATTAGTAAAATCCATCATTGCCAATGATGAGAGATCGGAGCGTTACCGATATGCGATACCATAAGCTTCCGTAGTATAGTGCTTATTATTCTCGATTGGTATTCGAGGAACCTGGGTTGAATTCCCAGCGGAAGCTCATAAGGATCGTTAAATAGACAGGGTTCTATAATTCTTTGCTAAAGAAATTGTGCCGTATCCAATCGCGCATGACTTTCGAGTAGTCAGCGATCCTCTTTCGGATGATGAAATCTAGCGGCCTAGATCACGGCTTTGAATCCCGTTGGAGGTATGAGAACCATGCCTTTGAGATCGACACTTACTTCATCCGCTTTTTTAAATAAAAATCCCACGCTGATAACAGTAAAGCCTGTTATTAGAGGACAAGTTCGACAATGCATAACTCGTAGAAGGAGAAGAAATTCATTATTACTTCATATCAGCATTAACCCTAAAGTTCCTAGAATGTGAGTTATTCTATGACGGAAAGGTTGGGGCGGTTGCTATTAGCAAGCAACTACTAGAAATAGTAAGATAAATGTGGGAAGAAACACAGGATGTCGGCTATTTTATTTAAATTGGGTGGTAAATCAGAAGGGCTATCTGACTTGATTTCGAAAATCAAAGGAGCCGATTAATTATCGCGCTTGGGCTTCGATGCTCTGCCATCCTCATAAGGAGATGTAATCGGTCAGGGTACCGAACCATATTGGAAATATGTGTGTGCCGTAACCATTCGTGCATGGCTTTCGATTAGTCACATCTCCTCCCTTCTTTCTCAAACTGTTCTAAAATAATCTCTTGACTTTCAATAAAAAGTCATTTAAGATGCTTCTACTGTTATGAAACCTCAAAAACGCGAAGAAGAGTATAAAAAATTCATTAAAATGCGCGACCGCATTCACGAGATCTACGGATTGATGAGGGATCTCCCTTATGAACCTACCGAAAAGAAGATTTTCGCTGGTCATTGGCGCTTTTTTAAGGTGCGCGAGGACATCCTTCGATCCAGCATTGGCGCACAGGTTAAAATGGTCGTAGACAAGTGCAATACTTGGATACTTGGCAACAAAAACGATCCAGATTCTTACAAGCAGAAAATTTGGTCTACCGGAGAACTCCGTGAATATCAGGCACTTCGTTCTCTTTCTGAGAAGGAATTCAACGAGAGCGGATTTCCCGACTTTTTTACCCGCAAATGGTTTGTAAAAGAAGTGACCTACAAAAATGTAGGAACTAAAAACCTTGAAATTATCCGTTTTCGCCCCAATATCCCTCCTCACATGATTGAATACGCCTTTAAAAGAGCGTATAAATGCGCCTTTAAGATGCTTGACGGCGACCTTGAGGGCGAACTTGACCGACTTCAGCGCACCATGAATAACGAGAATGGCTGGGCCAAGATCGCTGGCAATAATTACGATGAATGGGATCGTAATGAGAAAAAGAAAAAGAATATGAAGAAGATTGCGCGCAGGGAGTTGCGCGAGGAACTTGCGGAATTCTAGAATTAAAAGTTAAAAAATAGCCGTTCTGGAGTCAAAACGTGTGTAGTATATAGCTATACGCGTTTTTTACTATGATTCCAGCACCCTACAATTTACCTACAGGCTACAGAGGAGACAGCTACGGCCCAATAGCTTTTTATTTAAACAATCCATCTGGCGCAATTATGCTTGATGGTGCGACTGGCGCGGCGCAGGTAAGATCAAAAAGGGATCGTCGCGTAGTCCTCCAATGGTTGTCATCGGACGACTCCATTACGATCTCTGGGAACGCCGTGGTATTGAATACAAAGGTCGGCGCTGACATGCGTATTCCAGCAGATGTATACGACTGGGATCTCCAAATTTCATCAGGAGAATATACCGACACCTATCTTAGAGGAGAATTTCCTGTCATCCAAGATATCACTGAAATTTAATTCATTTTTTTACAATGGCGAATGATGAAATAACAGTGACGGTGGTGGTTTCGGGATCGGTGCAGCAGCCGATAGAGGTTTCTGTAGCTAATGAGCCGCAGCCGCCCGTTCAAGTCGTGGCAGAAACGGCGGGGGTCAAGTCGGTCAACGGCAAAGCTGGTTACGTCAACTTAGATAAGAACGACATAAACTTGGGAAACGTCGAAAACATCAGCATTACTGGTGTTTCTGGTCATCTTCAGCAACAATTTGACAATTTGGATCTAAATTATGCAACGGACGAGCAATTAGTTGCATTAAGTTGCAAATCTTACAAGAATACTTACGCAATATCTACAGGAGTGGAGAGTGAGTGGTATGGATTCAGCGGTGTTTTTCCAAGCTCTCCGTTTTTAGTCGCTAATATCGTAATGCCGACAGACGCTTCGGGCAGCTACTACCACACCCTCAGCGGTATTTCAACCTCTGGATTTTACGCAAACTACAGCATGGAGGTAGCGCAGACAGGCTACCTTCTCAATGTTCTAGCAACAATAGGATAATATATACATCTTTCATCATACTATGCTTCATTTTTTCAAAAATCTCAAGGTTGTAAATGCTGACATTAGTGGGCCGCTTACCGTATCTTCGGGGCCGCTAACCGCGAGCGCGCCTATTGCGCTTACCCAAACCTGGAACAACTCAGGCGTCACGTTCACGGGGCTGAAGTTTGATGTGACGGATACAGCTAGTGGATCTAGCTCACTGCTGCTTAACCTTCAAAAAAACGGCAATACGCAAGCATCTATAAACAAGAACGGAGAGCTTAGACTACTTTATCAAGCAAACACAACTGGGGGCGTTTACATCTCTCCTATCGGCGGTGGAGGATCGACAGACCGTTGTAACGTATCGATTATCTCTTCATTTTTTGATCTTGATTCAAGGGGGGGCGTTAATCCTGGAGTTACCTCCTACAAGACACATCTATTCAAGTCGTTTGTATATTTTGGGACGACAGCAACCATAGACTCAACTTTGGTTGGCCTCGGATACGACGGAGCAGCCGGAACCCTAGCCCAGCGCAACGGCACAAACGCCCAGACATTCCGCATCTACAACACCTACACCGACGGCTCAAACTACGAGCGCGGCTTCATGCGGTGGAGCAGCAACGTGCTCGAAATCGGCGCTGAAGCAGCTGGGACGGGAACGGCGAGAAATCTTAGGCTGGTTTCGCCTTTCACTGCCAACCTTGGTACGTCCGTAGCATGGGATTTTTACAATAACGGAGTTGCAAGATCGAAGCTCTTCGCTTGCGGGTCGCAGGAATGGTATTTGTCCGACGCGGCTGGAAACCTTAAAGGGAAAATTGCCTACGCGACACCGGGCGGCAAACCCGGCATCATTTTTGCCACAGATACGCTCTCGGCAAATCGCGTAAACGCTTTTTATTACTCGAGTTCGGTTTTTCGGATTGCCTTCGATGCCGACGCAAATGGTGGGCTGAACCTAAAGGCTGGCGGCAACGTCGGCATTGGAACGATTTCTCCGTCATATAAGCTTCATATTAAATATTCTGAGCAAGACGATCCCTTTAAAATAGAGCGATCAGATGGGCTTATGCCTTTAGTAATTACAGGTGATGGCAACATATCCTTATACAAACTCGACGTAGCTGGAGATATTGCATCAAATAATTTAAATCTTTATGCAATGGCGATTTTAGGACTATAATAAATAACAAAGAAATAAAAATATGGCAAAAACAACATCATTACCCTTAACGCAGAGCATCAAGAATGCGGGAGTAACCATTCTACCCGCCGATACTACTGCACTCAAGACACTTTATACGGCAGGCGCGAACGACGCCGTGGTAAAAAGTATCATTTGCGTGTCCGACGACACGGCGGCAGTAAATCTGCGCGTTCTTATTAACATCGCTGGCACGGACTATCAAATCGGCACAGTCAATGTCCCAATCGCCTCTGGAACAAATGGAACAGCTAATGCGGTGGATGTTCTTAATTCTACCGCCTTGCCGGGCCTCCCACTTGACCGTAACGGAAAAAGAATTCTTCCATTGGTCGGCGGCGCGATTGTAAAGGTGGCGGCGCTGGCGACAGTAACGGCGGCAAAGACAGTAACAGTAACAGCAATTGTAGAGGAGTACTAATTTATGTTTACAATTAATCAACCCGATAGCGCGGCTCTTATAGCGGCGGAAAAGATAGACAGAATTTCAAACGACATGCTCACGACGTTTGCTGGTGGCCTTGCATCCGGCTTCGCCACCATGTTCCTCCGCGACGACGGCACGCCCCGCACCAAAGCCGAAGTCCGCAGCATCCTTGCTGCATTCGCCCGCCCCGCCGACGTCTTCGCCATGCAAGCCGCCGCGACGGCATTCCTGCTCTCGATGGCACCGGATGCCCTGCAACCGGAGCAATACACGATCCCATTCGAGGTCGTGGTCAACCAGCAAACCGGCCAAGTCACCATCCCCGAATAATGCTCTGCGATTCCTCCAGTTCAACCCGTGCAGGACTCGATCTTGGGATGAGTCCCGCGCTCGACTGTGGGCTGGAGGCTTGGGGTAGGAGCGATGGGTTTAATCCGCTTTCGTTGTCGCCTGCGTTGTGGTTGTCGGACACCGGAAATGATCCGAGCGTCTGGCCGGATATTTCTGGCAACAAGCGAGATTTCACTCAGTCATACGCTCCTAGTAGACCAACCATTGTAGCTGGTGCGCTGAACGGCCGACAGGTTAGAAGGTTTAATAACAGCGTGCTTAAAGCGACATTCTCAATGCAGACAACGTTCTGCGCGCTCGTATGCAAACGCTCAACAATTGACGGCAGTTATCCCAGCGCAATTGGCGGGCTGGGCCTTGTCAACGAAAGCTTTCTCACGTTCCAGGGCGGCGCTCCAAATATTTACTACCCCCGGGGAACCGGCTACATAAATGGAGTCAGGCGATCAAACACAGAACACCCGACGCCAGTTCCCAATGTGTGGTTCATCTATTTTTTCGGCGGGGCAACTGGTGCTACCACATTCTCGGTTGGAAACAGATACACTATTGATCAGCCCTTTCCGGGCGACATCGCAGAGATCATTTTTTTTGCGTCCGCTCTTTCAATAGAAAACCGCCAGCGAGTCGAACGCCACCTCGGCCAAAAATGGGGCATCCCCGTCGCCTAATATCTTATGACCATAAACCTCGAAAAAACACAGGCGGAAACGCTAATGCAACTCCTCGACATCGCAACCAAAGCTGGCTCCCGACTTAAGAAGTAACACAATTATAAATAAAAATATGAACATAACACACATCGAACAATCAGTAGTATCTGGCGGAATAGGCGGAATGCAAGTCGCTGGAACCGTCGAATCACAATTCTCCCCAAGCAATATGTCGGCATTCGGCACACTTGAGGCGAGCGAACTAACCCCTGTAATCCAAGGTGACTGGGTATATGGAATCAATACGCAGATCTGGAACACTCCAGTTGTGTCTGGTACAGGCGCGGCGGTTGACTCTAATCTTTCTAGATTGAGGATACAGTCGGGTACAGGCGCGGCCAACTATGCTTATATCACCAGTAAAAAGATCGTAAGATATCGTGCGGGACAAGGTATCGTGATTCGTCTAACTCCCCTATTCAGCGTAGGTGCTGCCAACAGTGTGCAGATGTGGGGCGCGGGAGCTATTGCGGCGCACGCACCGCAGGATGGATATTTCTTCGGATATAACGGAACCGCTCTGGGCATTTTCCACTACAACCACGGCTCTCCTACATGGATTCCTCAATCATCTTGGAACGGAGACAAGGTTGATGGTAGTGCTGGAACCGCTTTCAACTGGAACCCTACTTTCGGAACCCCAGCCATGATCAAGTATCCATATTTAGGGTATGGCGACATTGAGTTTTTCCTACAGAATCCAGCAACTGGCCGCTGGGTACTAGTTCACGTTATTCAGTATGCCAATACTACGCCTCTTGTTCAGTTGGGAAATCCATCCCTCCAGATCGTAGGCTATACAGCAAACAGCGGGAACACAACCAACCTCACTATGTATTCTGGCTCGGTCGGCGCATTCATCTCTGGCATGCGCTCATTTGCGGGAAATCCTAAGTGGGCCGCTGACTCTTCAAACAACGCGCCCGGCGCGCCCCTTATCGTCAAGGGTCTTATCCAAGGATCAGAAACGTGCATGCTTAATCTTCGTAACTGTACAACATACAACGGTCTACCTAACCGTGGGGCCTTAAGGCTAAACTCCTTATCTTTCGGAAACTCGTCTAACTCTAACGTTTTGGTTAGATTAGCAATAGGCTCCACATTCAACGGCACACCTGTTTTCACCCCGATCAGCGGCTCAACAGCAGACAATGGAGTCACAATAACTAATGGAAATAGTATCTCTTCTGTAGATGTGGCC
>Ga0209398_1000134_pt1 | contig 55939 bp, 45 predicted proteins | sample AshMeaBigSpring_FD_184125 | JGI IMG/M metagenome (GOLD analysis project Ga0209398, IMG submission 184125) | Groundwater microbial communities from Big Spring, Nevada to study Microbial Dark Matter (Phase II) - Ash Meadows Big Spring (SPAdes)... | ecosystem: Environmental > Aquatic > Deep...
GTTACTGGCAATGGCTGGAAGTAGCGGTAATACAGGTACTGGTATGGATGCCAATGTATTTTCGGACCTGAGCGATGTGTATTACTTTAATTATGTGAATCCTGAGTTGGATTTGTCGGAATCTAAACTGTCGCAAAACTATGTGCTACCCTTGGATAGCTACAACGAGCAAAATCATTTTGCACCTATAACGGCAGGGGCTGCCATCTCATTTGGTCTTACGGAAAGGTTAAGCATTGAAACCGGATTGAATTATAGCTACTTACTTAGTACCTACGAAAATACGTCGAATAATTCGGATGCACGTTCACATCTGCATTATTTGGGTATCCCTTTGCGATTGAGTTTTCGCTATGCACAAGCCAATAAATGGCAGTTTTACGTGTCGGGTGGTGCTACACTCGAGAAGGGTTTGTGGCAGCTTCTGGTTCAAAATCAGCGCTATACCAATCAGGTATATACTACGCGTGTAAAAGATAATATTGATGGTGTGCAGTGGTCGCTTCAGGCATCAACAGGGGTTGGGTATCGGTTGTTTAAAAATACTTCCCTGTACTTCGAACCCAAAGTAGCTTGGTATTTCGACAACAATCAGCCTACAAGCATACGTACCGAGAGTCAATTGTCAATTGGCTTTGAAGCTGGTCTTCGTTTCCGAATCAAATAACTTAATAATATTGTTGCCTCATGAAAAAAATTACCTTTTTACTCACAGCATGCATCATTGTGTTGTTGAGTGCTTGCGAAACGGAAGTAACTCAAACTGTTACTTACAAAATCAACCAACCGGTGTTGATGGATAAAGCTGCTTTTCGGTCGACCATCCAAATGGCGCCACAGCCTGTTGAAATTACCAACTACGGTAAAATTTGCTTTTACGAAGGCTATCTATTTATCTCGGAAGCCGAAAAAGGAATTCATATTATTGATAACAGAAACCCATCGAGCCCCCAAAATCTGGGTTTTATTGAAGTCCCAGGTAATGCCGACTTGGCCGTGCGCGACAATCTACTCTATGCCGACTCGTATGTCGATTTAGTGTGGTTTGATATTTCGAACCCTGCTAAACCCAGCCTCAAAGGTCGACTTGCTGATATTTTTCCTAGCTCACTACCTATCATGGATAATATATACGGTTACGATTACACCGCAGTTACTACGGCTCAGAAGGATAGTGTTATTGTTGGGTGGAAGGTCGTTGAGCGTACCGAAAGTGTGGATGCTTATAGCTCTGGTGGCTGGTGGGGCTGGGGAGGTGGTGTGATGGAAGATGGTATGTTTATCGCAAACAGCAGTTCAAGTACCAAAAGCACTGGTGTTAACGGTTCCATGTCGCGTTTTGCGCTTTACGATGATAAACTGTATGCGGTGTTGCGCAATCAGCTTTCGATCTTCGATTTATCAACCGAGCAGCCAGCTAAACTTGGCGAGAGCATGTATGTGTGGCGCGATGTGGAAACGATATTCAGCTACAAAGACAATCTTTTTATGGGAACGCCAACGGGTATGCTAATTTTTTCGGTCAAAGACCCGGTGAAGCCCGAATACCAATCGAGTATTTCGCATGCTTATGGCTGCGATCCGGTGGTGGTCGACAATGATTTGGCTTACGTAACCATACATGCGGGAAACAACTGTGGACAAACAAATAACGAACTGATAGTGGTGGATGTGAAGGATGTGAAAAACCCCAAGCAGCTGGTTACCTTTGCAATGACTAGCCCCAAAGGGTTGGGTGTGGATGCAGGTAAACTGTTTTTATGCGACGATGGCTTAAAGGTATTTCAAATTACCGACGATCCCCAAAAACTCATTGCCAATCAACTCAAGCACATTAAAGGTATGGATGGGTACGACTTAATACCAACAAACAACACCCTGATGATGGTTGCTGCCGATGGACTGTATCAGTACGATTACAGCAATATAGCCGACATACGACTTTTAAGCAAGATTAGTTTTGCGAAAAAATAATTGTAACTTCTAATTTGATTTGGGATGGTAGAACTTTTTTTAACCACAATAGACACATAGAAAACATAGTTTTTAATGTAATATAAAGAAGAACACAATAGCTAGATATTGCTGCGCAATATGGATTTGACCTCACCCCCAACCCCTCTCCATTTGGAGAGGGGCGTGAGCATTTACTTAAGTGAAGCGTTTTGTGTTCTACGTGTCCTAAGTGCCTTAGTGGTTTTCTACTAATCACTTACTTCGTGCCTAAGTGGTTACTCTTATCCGCTGTTTTCGAAGAAAACCAAATCCAAAATCAAATCCGTTTTTCATCAAAACAATCCGTTTGATCCGCGTACCTATTATGATGTGATGATGTGATAATGTGGTGATCTGATGTAGTGATGATGTAATAGTGTGATAATGAAGAGATGAAAGAAATTGTAAATGGTAAAACTTGTCCCGATGTATCGGGGTGAAAAAAAGGTAAATAGAATGATGTAGACACATAGAAAATATAGTTTTTTAATGCAATAAAAAATAGAACACAATAGCTGGATTCTACTAACGCAGAATGTGGTGCGTGAGTGCTTTCTATTATCATCACTAATCACTAATCACTATCCCTAATTTGACCTCTCCCCCAGCCCCTCGGAAACTTGTCCCGCAAGGCGGGAAATGGAGAGGGGAGCATGAGCATTTACTCATCTGATGCTCTTTGTGTTCCTACGTGTCCTAAGTGCCTTAGTGGTTTTCTTCTTATCACTAATCACTTACTTCGTGCCTTAGTGGTTACTCTTATCCGCTGTTTTCGAAGAAAACCTTATCCAATAAAAAATCCGTTTTCCATCAAAATAATCCGTTTCATCCGCGTACCTATTAAAATGTAAGATTATAAACCACAGTAGACACATAGAAAACATAGTTTTTTAATGCAATAAAATGTAGAACACAATAGCTTGATTCTGCTAACGCAGAATGTGGTGCGTGAGTGCTTTCTATTATCATCACTAATTACTAACTAAGCACCTTAGTGCTAACTCTTTCATCTATTCTAAATCCGCTGTTTTCGAAGAAAACCAAATCCAAAATCAAATCCGTTTTTCATCAAAACAATCCGTTTCATCCGCGTACCTATTAAAATGTAAGAGTATAAACCACAGTAGACACATAGAAAACATAGTTTTTTAATGCAATAAAATGTAGAACACAATAGCTTGATTCTGCTAACGCAGAATGTGGTGCGTGAGTGCTTTCTATTATCATCACTAATTACTTACCACTAATCACTACCAACGTGTCTTTTTCCACTCAAAACTCCAAACTTACCACTCTAAACTATCGCTTATTAATGCAATAAAAACAAGTTCTAAGGAGCTAATAATGCATCGTTATTATTATTAATATTACAAATTTCATATTGCTGAACGTCGTTAATATTAATAATATTTGGTGTTTCATAATGCTGAACGTCGTCAATATTATTAATATTAAGCGTTTCATAATACTGAACATCGTTAATATTAATAATATTAAGCGTTTCATAATGCTGAACATCGTTAATATTAATAATATTAGGCGTTTCATAATGCTGAACATCGTCAATATTAATAATATTAGGCGTTTCATAATGCTGAACGTCGTCAATATTAATAATATTAAGCGTTTCATAATGCTGAACATCGTCAATATTATTAATATTAGATGTGATGGGAGCAATATTTTCGGTCGTTTTGTCGCATATTATTGCCAAATACCTGTCGGTAGCAATGGATATTTGGGGAAATATATCAAGTTCGAAGAACAGATATATGACTCAGAAAAGAAAAAAATACTTGTCGGAACAATTGCAATATTGATTGAAGCTGGAAATTAAATACTTTTTGAAAAAAAATATATGATAATTATATGAAAGTAAGCTGTCATCCGCAATCTATTATTGTATTGTTTATCAGCGCTGTATGTGGATGGTATGGAAGTTATCAACAGCATGTTGACAAAATTAGTTTTCAAAAAAGTTTGCAGTTCAAAAAAAATAATTACATTTGTAACCGTACTGCTAAAGTATTACTGTCTAAACAGATAGAAGTGCTATAGTTAGTGCTAGAATTATCAGCGGATAGTTTTATCTTATACACTTTTTTGATACTTAACAGGCAGTTCATCAGGTAATGAAGATTGTGCTATAGTTGATAATTGAAATTTTAATAGTATTAATATTAATAATTCATATTATGAAGTTAGACAACTTTTCATTTGTAACCGAAGTTCATAAACTTGAGCTTCACGATTTTCTGAAGAGTGTGGTAGATATTGTTGAAAAACACGATCCAATCGCACTAAGTATCAACGGTATGTTTCAGCTTTTGAAAGCAGAAATACCAAGTGTTAACGAGCTTGTTGTTGCAACCGATCTTAGTTTGCCCAGCACCAAAAGCAAAGTGGCTTTGGGTAAACAGCTGAATGGGTTGGTTTCGGCATTGTACAGTCAGTGTAGAGCTATTGAGCGTGCTAATCTGGTAACAGAAAAACAAAGCCGCGAGATTGTAGTACCAGGCATCGTACTTCATTTAAAGGCATATTCAACGGTTAACTTAACCAAGAAATTGGAAATTGTAAGTAAACTACTGCTTAGCCTGGAAGGTGATGACGTGAAGGATGCCCTTACTGATTTGGGATTGCTTAAAATTGTCGATGAGCTCAAGGCGGTTTATGCTTTGTTGAAAGTGCATACCACGGTGAATCAAACAACCGTGAATACGCGCAAACCGTCAAATTTTGTTTCAGTGAAGGCAAATGCTTTAACTGCATTCCGAAATTTGATGAAAGCAATTAACTTAGCCTGCGTAGAACACAAAGACAAAGATTATTCGGGTTTGCTAACTGAGCTTAACAATTACCTGAATAGTGTGAGTTCAAAAGTGAAATCGCGTAGTACACGACGTATGAATAGTTCAAAAAAAGAGACAGTCGCCTCGACTCCTACATCTATAGCGACTGCCAGCTGAGCAGATTCATTCCGTTAATTTCGAAAAGACTCCGTATGCCTGTTTGCGGGGTCTTTTTTATACCTCCACAACATTGAGCTTATTCAAGCAAAAATTAATTCCGATTTATAAATTTAACTTTGTAAAGAAAAACAGCACGTTTTCGTATAAGGCGAGAACAAAATTATTTTTGTCCGTGCAAATATAATCATTATAACAAACTATGATATCAGTAGTTAGTTAAAAGTGTTTAATTCTGTAAAAATATAACACTTTCCCAACTGAAACCGCGTACCTATCGACCTAAGAATTTGCAATTCGAAGCTTATTGTACCTTAATCACTAATCGCTCATCACTAATCACTCATCACTACCCTATAACCTCACCCCCGACCCCTCTCCATGTGGAGAGGGGAGTGAGCATTTACTCTGGTGTTGTGCTACGTGTTCTAGGTGTGCTATGTGCCTTAGTGGTTACTCTTATCCGCTGTTTTCGAAGAAAACCTTATCCAACAAAAAATCCGTTTTTCATCAAAATAATCCGTTTCATCCGCGTACCTATTATGTTGTAAGAATATAAACCACAATAGACACATAGAAAACATAGTTTTTTAATGCAATAAAATGTAGAACACAATAGCTTGATTCTGCTAACGCAGAATGTGGTGCGTGAGTGCTTTCTGTTATCATCACTAATCACTTACTTCGTGCCTTAGTGGTTACTCTTATCCGCTGTTTTCGAAGAAAACCTTATCCAACAAAAAATCCGTTTTTCATCAAAACAATCCGTTTCATCCGCGTACCTATTGTGATCGGATGATAAACGATTAGTGATTAGTGATAAGTGATAAACGATTAGTGATGTTGTGGTGATGACGAAATGGTAAATAGTAAATGAATAAATGGTAAATATATTGATGTGATGATATGATGATGAAAGAATGAAAGAAATGGTAAATAGTAAATCAATAAATGGTAAATAGAACCTGTCACTATTCACTTACAACTAATCATATAGCCCTGGCCATACACTGCTTCGATAGTTAAAGGCTTGGCTGGCGCAATGGTTTTTTTAAGGCGCGAAATTAGTGTATCGAGTTGAGCGCTGTGCAATACATTGTCGTCGCCCCATAAGTGGCACATCAGTTCGGAGCGGGTGATGGTTCGCTCTCTGTTGTCGAGCATATACGTAAGTAGTTTTGCTTCGTTTACTCGCAGTTTGAGTTGCAGGTTATTCCATCTCAATATTTGTTTATCTACACACACTCGATGTTTACCGAAGTCGTAACAGCGTATATTGTCGGGTTTTACGAGTTGTTCTATTTGCGCCAACAGCACTTCGGGCACTACCGGTTTAGGCAGGTAATTGCGAGCACCCAACTTAAAAGCTCTCACCTGTGTTTCGGGTGCAAACTCAGTACCTGTCATCATAATAACTGGCACATGAATGTTAGTTTTGCGAATTTCGGCCAGTACCTCTAAACCATTTAGATCAGGCAAAATCACATCGAGCAAGAGCAACAGGGGATGATGCTCTGCATAGAGCCTCAGTGCATTTGCAGCACTTGTAGCCCACACAACATGGAAGTTGGAGCAGGTCAAAAAATCGTACAAAACCTGTCCAAGTGTTAAGTCGTCTTCTACTAATAAGATATCGGTTCTCATGTGTATCTATTTTGTTTGTCTGCCCTTAGCCCCCGAAGGGGGAACAGAGAGAGGAGTTTGTGAAATATTACGTTGGTATCACCAAGCTAAAGCTAGTGCCCTGGTTGAGTTTGCTTTGTACACTAATAGTGCCGCCGTGAGCCTCCACTATCGATTTAACATAGGTAAGTCCCAGCCCAAAACCGATGGTGTTTTTGGTTTCTTTACGCTCAATGCGGTAAAATTTATCGAAAATGCGTGTCAAATCTTTAGCTGCTATCCCCATCCCTTTATCGCTAACGGTTATTTGTAAGCCACTTAGCGTATCATCAACGCGTATATGTATCTGTGCAGGACTATTGCTGTATTTAATTGCATTTTCTACCAAGTTATCCATCACATTGGATAAGTGCAACTTATCGGCCTTAAACTCGGTGCAAGTACTTGCAATCATTAGCTCCAGTTCAACCGCTTGTACATCTTGGGTATCAGCCTTGTAGCGCGACTGCAAGCTTTCGAAAAAGGGTTTTAGCTCTATTCGGTCGATCGTTAAATTGATATTCCCCTTTTCGTTATTACTTATTTGTTGTATGCGTTGGGTGTAGGCCGTAAGCTTATTAAGCTCCGTTAAGGTGTTGTTTGCATAGTCGGTCACCTTGGCCCACTCTTGTTTTTTAATGTAAAAAGGGATAAGCGACACCATGGCCACAGCGCCCGAAATGGGACGTTTAAACTCGTGTGTCATGGCACTAACAGAGCTCTGACGGTATTTCTCCAATCGCCACTGCGATATGAAACTTCGGCTTACATAGCCCAAACCAGCCATACTACACAATATCAACACAACAGTAAGCCCAAACTGATACATCATTTTTTGTAGAATTAAATCGTTGGGTGTTTCGATATGCCCCACTACCCCTATCGACTTGTCAATATCGAGCACAATGGTATCGGTAGCCAAATAATCCCTTGCTACACTATCGGTTTTATTCGTACTGATAAGCTGTTTGCTTTTTAAATCAATGTAATCGAAATAACTCTTTTCAATTTGATAACGTGGAGCCATTTCCATCCGAAACAAACTATCCAAAATATGTAAGTTTACAGGCGTGGAATTTTTAATAACAAATTGAGTTATTTTATCCATTGTGTGCGGATCGTGTTTATCAATCGAGAAAAAATAAGTGGAATCAGCCGTTCTAACTCTTTTAGTAAAATAACGACCAGTATCACTTGGGTTCCATAAATTTAAAGAATACAATGAAAAACCACCAAGTTTTTCACTACGTTCACCAATCTCCATAAACACCGCTTTTTCACCAATTTGATTGGCATAATCCACCAGCTCTTGACGATGCATACCATACATGTTTTTAATCCACATTAATTGATTTACAACAATAAGGAGCGATATAAGAGCTACAACAACAGGGATTAGGATGTGTTTCGATTTCATAAAAACAAAGCTTAATTAGCTAAAATTTGTAACAATGAATTTTTAGTGTGAATTATCGAATGCAAAAATAACAAAAATAAACAAACAAACCACATTTCTGTCAGAATTGAGTAAGAATCGTGACAGAATTGAGCTAGAATTGAGTTGGTTTTTTTTGGTATTTTCCGATTTTTTTTTATTTTATTTGTAGCGTTAAATTTTTATAGAAAACAATCATGAAAAATCGTTTTAAAAAACTTAAGTATCTCACACTTTTTCTGCTCATTTTGATGGCTGCATTTCATGTAAAGATCAATACAAACAACAACGCATTAACATCTATAAGCTTATTGAATATCGAAACACTTTCGTATGCTGAAAACACTGTAAGTAAATGTTATGGTACAGGAAGCATAGATTGTTCAACCAGTAAAGAAAAAGTTAGTTATGTCGTTGATTAAATATCTTAAATGCTATTATATATTGCCAGCTTTGATGTCATCATCACTTCTTATCAGTTCGTGTACCGACAATCAAGTTGATGCTGACTTGTTCAAAGATAAGGAGCTTAGCGTGCAGTCAACGGATGTGAAAACCGACAGTGTATATATGCGTTATCCTTTTCGTATTAAGAAATTAGGCGACAAACTACTGATAAGCGACTTGCATGGCTCTGAGCATTATTGTTACCAGTTTAGTTATCCCCAAATGCAATTACAACAAGCTTTTGCTGTACGAGGTCAAGGTCCATCGGAATTTCTTGATCTTGAAAATATACGGTTTAATTCAAAAGGCGAAGCTATTACGCTGGACGCAAATAAAAGTATGCTAACTATTTTTGACACAACAAATAGTCAGCCGTCAAAACAAATTAAACTGGATCAAGATTTAATACGAACACTCGATTTTGACTGTTTAAACGATTCATCATTTATAGTGCCCGACTATAGTGGGAAAAACAGATTGTGTATAATCAACAATCAAGGTCAGATCATCGACCGACTATTTTCGATACCAACACGCACGGAGCAAAACAATCAAAGTAAAATGGCCCTTTCGCAAGCATGGCGCTCTTTTATTGACTATAATCCAACCAATGGTATACTCGCCATGGCTTCACAACTTGGTCATGTGTTAGAAATTTACAATGTTCATCGCAAACACATCCTAAAAATTGTATATGGAGCACATGGCGAACCCAAATTTATCGACAAAGGTGCTTATGCTGTACCAACTGGAATTATGGGTTATAGCGATGTACAAGTAGGTCAGAACAGAATCTACGCGCTTTTTTGGGGGCGATCATTCAACGAAATTCGCAACAACACTGCTGTTACCGAAGGGGGCAATATGCTCGAAGTGTTCGACTTGCAAGGTAACCCAATACGCCGTTATATGCTGGATAAATACATTACGGGGTTTTGTATCGACGAAAAGGATAATACCATGTTTGCATTGGATATAAACAGTAATCAATATATCGTTACATATAAGTTATAGTACACATTAAGTTGCACATCGACAAACAAAATATGACCATGAAATTTCAATCAATCACACTAATTATTTTTCTTTTAATACTTACTTCATGTGCCAAAAACTCGGAACTCGAAAATGCTTTACAAATGGCTGGTGCCAACCGTACCGAACTAGAAAAAGTGTTGGCACACTACAGCAAAGACCCAGCTGATAGCTTAAAGCTACGTGCTGCTGAGTTTCTGATAAGCAATATGGTATATCATCATACTTTCGAAAACGAAAAGCTGAAAGCTTATTATGCCGAATTAATTAAAATGAATAATGATACAACAAAAGCTGCAAATTGTAAAACGAAAGTCGACTCATTAGCAATTAAATATAGAATTGATTCTAAAGATTTAAAAATTAAATACGATATTAAAAACATAAAAGCGGATTATCTGATTAAAAACATAGACCATTCCATAAACAATTTTTACAATAACCCTTGGATGAAACACCTATCATTTGATGACTTTTGCGAGTATATTTTACCATACAGAATTGGCAATGAAAACATAGAAGATTGGCGAGAAAAATTTGCAACGAAGTATTTAAAAAAAATTGAGTGGATAAAAAACATTGATGATTCAAAAAATTCAGTATTTTGGTTTTGTAATTGGATGAATGATACATTAATTAACCGAGGATTTAACATCATATTGTACAACAAGCCATGCTACCTTAAACTACCACCATCTGTGCTTGAAAACATAAAACTCGGACCTTGCGAAGATTATGCATTATCTACAACGTATTTAATGAGAGCATGTGGAATTCCTGTTTGCATCGATTTTGTTCCTCAGTGGGGAAATCGAAGTATGGGGCATGCCTGGAATGTACTTTTTGAAGAAACCGGAAAAGAAACACCATTTTTAGGGGGTAACACAACACCTGGATTTGTACACAAACCTGGTGAGAAAATTGCTAAAGTATTTAGAATAACTTATGCATATCAAAAATCCAGTTTGTTTCACTTAAATAAGTCAGAAAAAATACCGTCTTTATTTAACTCTCCATTTATAAAGGATGTAACTGAAAAATATACTGATGTTTTGGATATTCAACTATCCTTGCTATCAAAAACAAACAAAAAATATGTATACCTGGCTGTATTCGACAATAAGAATTGGGCACCAATTCAGTGGGGAAAAGTAAAAAACAAAAAAAAGGCACTTTTTCAAGCTATGGGTAAAAATTGTATGTATCTACCTGTGATTTACGATAATGGTATAATCACTCCCGCAGGTACACCATTTTACATTGATAATAGAAAAAACATAGTTGAATTAAAAGCCAATAATCAAAATAGGCAAAACTTTACACTGACACGAAAATATCCTATTAAGAGAAATATATATTTAGCAAGTAGAAGAGCTATCGGTTGTGAAATAATTGCATCGAACAATTTAATGTTTAAAGACTCAGCTTTAGCTGGAGTAATAACACGTGATCCTGTTTTTAATTGGGATACGTTACGATCAAAAACATCTAATAAATATCGGTATTGGAAAATTAAAGGTAATTTGAATAATAAATGTGATTTAGCTGAATTGCAGTTTGTGTGCGAAAAGAAGAATATTACCGACACCACCCATTTATCAGCAAATATACTTGGGTCGGACAAAAAAAGGCAATCTACTCTTTTTGATAATAATAAATTAACTTATATTGATTTCAGAAAAGACCAATACGAATGGATTACGGTTGATTTTGGCAAACCAGTAGCCGTTGATTATTTCCGATTTCTACCACGCAACGACGATAACGCTATAGTGGCTGGCGATAAGTATGAATTGATGATGTGGAGCGAAAACGGTTGGAAGTCGCTCATTAAATGCATTGCCAAATCGGATAAGCTACAATTTAAGAATGTGCCATCAGGTGGATTATATCTTCTTCACAATCATAGCAAAGGAAACGAGGAACGAATATTCACTTATGAAAACTGGAAACAAGTATGGTGGTAAATGCAGCGGTAAGCAGCAAGCGGTAAGCGGCAAGCGGTAAGCAGTGAGCGGTAAGCGGTAAGCGGCAAGCAGCAAGCGGTAAGCGGCAGTAAGCAGTTTGCAGTTTGCAGTTTGCAGTTTGCAGTTTGCAGTTTGCAGTGAGCGGTGAGCGGCGGTAACAGCGGTGAGCGGTAAGCGGTGAGCGGTAAGCGGTAAGCGGTAAGCGGTAAGTAAGTGGTTAAGAAATAACAAGTTGATAATATTTAAAATTAAATATATATGTCTTTTGAAAATTTAATAATTGCATGTGTCGTAGCTATTACAACAATAGCATGTACACAGAAAACAGAGAAACAAGCTCAGGCCGAACGTATAGTAACTGAGTGGGTAGGTAAAACCATTCAATTTAGCCCCGATATAGCACTATCGGTATATGGAAAGGATACAGTGTTAAACAATTTTGGAGCTACGTCCTACAAAATACTGTTGTATGTTGACTCTACAGGCTGTACAAGTTGTAAGTTAAAGCTATTCGAATGGCAGAAGCTAATGGCTGATGCCGACTCCTTATTGGCTGATAAACTATCATTTGTGTTTTATTTTCAACCCAAAAACAAAGAAGAATTGGTTTATATGTTCCGACGCGACCGATTTAATTACCCGGTTTATATCGACAACCGCAACACACTTATGAAACTGAATAAACTGCCCGAGAATCCCGCATTTCAGTGTTTTTTGCTCGATGCAAGCAATAAAGTATTATCAATAGGGAACCCTGCCGTGAACCCCGGCGTGTGGAAACTGTACAAAAAAATTATGACTGGCGAAATTGAAGTTGAAAGCAAAAACACAACAGTAGAACAAATTCAGGATGAAATAGAGCTTCACGATATTAATAAAGGTGAAACCCATAAACTACAATTACGCTTAAAAAACACAGGCAATGCAGCCTTGGTAATAACAGGCATTAAAACCTCCTGCGGTTGCACCACGGCCAATTGGCAAAAAGCACCAGTTGAACCCGGAACAACAACAACAATTAATGCCGAGATTAACATAAAAGAAGAAGGCTTTTTCCAGAAAACAGTAAGTGTATATTGCAATACGGCCAATAGCCCAGTTATATTCTCCATTAAAGGAAATACAAAATGAAGTGAAAAGGGCGGAGCTGTTGTTCAGAGTTCCTAAAGTGAGAGTATGACTCTAAGTCATACTCTCACTAAAACCAAACAGCAAGCACCCGCCCCTGCACTTCGCCCCAAACCACATAAAAACAGAAAGGAGGATTTGCCCGGCAAAGTTACAAAAAACAATTAGAACACCCCACAGAGGGAAGTTGCTATTGAAACGATACAAATAGCGCATTTTTAGTATTTCAATTTTTAAAACAAATTTTTTATTAAAATTTAAAACATAATTTTTATGAAAACAAAAATTTTCGGCTTCATCGCCATAGTAGCAATCGCCGCAGCAGTGGCACTGAATGTAACCCTAAGTAATCAAAAACAAGATGCAGCAAGCATGCTGGCATTGGCTAATGTGGAAGCGTTGGCGGATGGAGAAACGATGACGGATGATGAATTTACAGACCAAACTGATTGTGTTGCTTGTTGGGATGATCACAACTGCACAGGCAAGGATGGCAAAACCTATTCATTTTCGCACAGGGAATAGCTACTAATAAAAGGGGTGCGATGTACACATCGCACTCACTACACCAAACTAATATTATATGAAAATGAAAAAAATTTTTATTCCATTTCTATTTTTACTTCTTTTTAGTTGCACACATAAGGGCTCAAAATCAAAGGATATTGAAACAATAGAAGTAAAACCGATTACAATTACCGATTCGGTGATGACAAATTTTCCGGGCAGCTTATTACTCACTGGTAATTACTTAGTTTGGGAAGATCCATTTAATTCTAGTGCATTTATAAAAGTTGTTGATATACACACCGGTAAACAAGTGGCTCAAACGGGAGAAGTGGGACAAGGTCCTAAAGAATTTGTTACACCAAGTGTAGATTTAGTAAACACTGATAAAATTGGTGTTACCGATTTGAATAGAAATAAAAGAGCTGTTTTAGATATAGACAAGTTGATTCGTAGACAGAATCCTTTTACATACTATAGAAAAGGAGGATTAAAAGGTGCTACACGATATATTGAATTTGAACCTAACAAATTTATTGGTTTATATCCTAAAGAACAGATGCTTTATAAAGTAATTGATAAAAATAAAGCATACGCCTTTGGGAAATTTCCAATTGATGGCTATCCCGATGCAATTGACAGAGCCAACTTTTTTCAAGGTAGCTTGGCATATAATAGGAAAAATGAAAAATTAATATATTGTCCGTTCGATTTTCCATATATTATTACCTACAAAAAAAACGGTAGTGTTTTTAAGCAAGATAAAATACTGAAAATTTTTGATGTGAAATATGAATATGTAAACGGGAAAATTAAATTCAAAAATCGAATCGTATTAATAGGTGAACTGGCTTTAACCAAAGATTACATTGTAGTGGCACGCCCTAAAGAATTCAAAAAAGATATTGATATCAACACAGGAATGCAAAAAAGACCACACACACTGTATTTGTATGACTACGAGCTAAATCTTGTTAAAATTATTGATATAAAAGTGCCAATTATTAGGCTTGCAGGCAACGAGAAATCAAACATCGTATATGCCATTGTCACAAATCCTGAATACAGTATTGTGAAAATTGAATTACCATAAATGAAAACAAAAATTTTCGGCTTCATCGCCATCGTAGCAATCGCCGCAGCAGTGGCACTGAATGTAACCCTGAGTAATCAAAAACAAGATGCAGCAAGCATGCTGGCACTGGCTAATGTGGAGGCGTTGGCGAGTGAAGGAGCAGTTAATCCAAATATATGTTATAATTGTAAGTTAGTCGATTTTAAAAACAATAAAGGTATAATATACAAATCATGTTGTGAAAGTGGATATCAACAAGGTTCTGAATGTGATTATAGATCACAAGTAAATTGCTAATGGCTACATAATGGGTTGCTATTACAATATTGTATAGCAACTCATTTCTTGTAAAAAGTAAATGAGCTTTATCATAGTTTTCCCAGATACAAAGAAAGACATTATTTATAAAATCAAATTGTAAGTATGTAATTCTTAAAATGTCAATTTAATACATTCAAAAATAATGAAATCTAATTTTTTAAAATACTTCCATTGTATAATTATTGTCCTTGTACTTTCTTGTAATAGTAATAAAAGTAAAGAAGATAAAATTAAGATAGATCTTTCAAATTATAAAAACACAATAAATTTATCCGAGTTTGTAGACTCATTGTCATATATTCAGTTGGAAACTAATGATTCTTGTTTAATCTCTGAAATTGAGTATTTATCGGTTGCAGATAAAAAAATTTTCATTAAAGATGTTAAGAGTGGTGGCATTTTAATTTTTAATACAAATGGTCGATTTATATCAAAGTTAAATAAATTTGGCTCTGGCCCAGGTGAGTTTAATAGAATACATAGCTTTGATATAAACAATAAAAACAAAAACATACTTATTCATGACGATTTAAGTAAAAGATTAATATCATATTCTTATGATGGTAAATTCCTTACACAAATAAAGATAAAAGAATATATACGTGATTTTGCTTTAGTAGGGAATGATAAATTTGTTTTTTTGCGGCCTGATGGATATATCAATACCAATGACCGAAATGGAATATGGTATGCCAATATTATGGGAGATTTCGAAAAAACAATAATTAAAGGTTCAACAAAAAACTCGTTATTTATAAGGGGGGCAGAACTTTGCTGCAAAATGCAAGATTCGGTTTATTATTACGACATGTACACAGATAAAGTATTTTGTATAAAAAATGATATAGTTAAATGTATATATTCGTTTAACCTGATGCAGAAAACACCACATGAAATTCTTAGCAATCCCAATGGAAAACTTAATAACTATTTTATGAAAATTGGATTTTATGTAACAAAAAATAATGTGTTAATATTTTATATTTCGGATAACGATTACCGTGTTGTTGTTTTAAATAGAAACAATAAAAGCATGCTAATTGGTAAAGATTTTATGAATAATATTGACGACTATGGCATAGAGAATATTGTTGGTGTTTTCGATGAAAACACTTTAGTGGCTTCTATCGCTTCAAAAAATAGGTATTCAAACCCAAGCTTACAAATACTACACCTGAAAAAATAACAAAGCAATGCATTTTTTAAAAACTCACGTCTCAGCTGCCCAAAGTGTGTAAATAAATGTAGGTATTAGAGCTGGTCTAAGTATCTTTCATTTCTACCGGTGGGTAGTAAATTCCCTGAATTACAAGTTTTTAAATTTAATAACAATTAACCAATTAAAAAGCAAAAATTATGGCAATTAGTTATGTACTGACACAACGTGTCAACCCAAAAGATGTATTGGCTCCACGTAAATTTTACGCTATAGCCAAAAGTAACGGTGAAGAAACTGTACGCCAGTTAGCAACCGAAATCAGTAAACGAAATGGCTTAAGTACAGCCGATGTTTTTGCTGTTTTAGAGTCGTTTATCGACTTGATACCTGAGCGCATTGCCGAAGGTAAAATTGTACGCTTAGGCGATTTTGGAAGTTTCAACCTGACCTTGAGCAGCGAAGGTGCCGAAAAAGCCGAAGATTTTAATGCATCGCTTATTAAAGGAAACAGTTTAAATTTTCGTCCGGGCAAGCTGATTCAAAATGTAATGACTACTGTTGATTACCAAAAGGTAAGCGAATAATCGAAACGTTTCAAAATGCGGTTGGAGTACAATTCGGGTTGTACTCCAACTAGCTTTTTTAAATACTATTTAAAACTCATAAGCAACACCTGACAAACTCTTGCTCAACAGTTCGACAACTCTTGCTCAACACTTGGACAAATGATGCTCAACACTTGGACAACTCTTGCTCAACACTTTGATATTAGTTTTATGTTACAACAAAAGTGGATCCAATCTGTCGCCTTGCAGGCAACGAAAAATCGAACACGGTTTATGCCATTGTCACAAATCCTGAATATAGTATTGTAAAAATAGAACTTCCTGACTAATAATTCACATATTAAAAATACTTTCGCAATAGGATGAATGAAAAATCAATTTTATGATAACCCCCAAAGTACTACTCAAAACTATATTTAAATCACTAGCGCTTCTAACCATTGCCTTGCTATTGGCAGTGGTGCTGCGTGTGTTTTTATTTTCGACTTTTAAAATACCCAGCGATTCCATGGCTCCGGCACTAAAATCGGGCGACTATATTATTGCACTAAAGTTAATACCGGGGCCACGGTTGTGTAGTAGTCTTGATTTTTTTAAGAACAATACCAAACCTGACTTTTGGCGCCTAAAAGGTATCCGAGCAATTAAACGGAACGATGTGTTGGTGTTTCACTTTCCGTATTCCGATTGGAATAAACTAAGCATGGATATGAATAAGTTTTATGTAAAACGTTGTGTGGCACTTCCAGGCGATAGTTTTTACATCGAAAATGGGATTTACAAAGTAAAAGGATGTACCGAAAGCTTGGGAAATGCAGATGCGCAACGTAAAATAGGGGAACAGGATTCGAGTAGTTTCTCGCCCGAAGTGTATCGCTGCTTTCCACATTCGAAATCGCTTAATTGGAATATCCAACACTTTGGGCCACTCTATGTGCCCCGCAAAGGCGATTGCCTGAAAATGGATAGTGTGAATTTTAGCTTGTACCGCAAGTTAATAGCGTATGAAACGGACATGAAAGTAACCAAAAAAGCCAATACTGTGTTGCTTAACGATAGCGCAATAAACAGTTACACTTTTACACGTAACTATTACTTTATGGCTGGCGATTTGGTGCGCGATTCGCGCGACTCCCGCTACTGGGGCTTGTTGCCCGAAGAGCATATAGTGGGCAAGGCAGCCATCATTTGGAAGTCGGTTGACCCGTATAGTGGGGATGTGAGGTGGAAGAGGGTGATGTCAGTGGTGAGCAGCGGTAAGCAGTAAGCAGTAAGCAGTAAGCGGTAAGAGGCAAGAGGCAAGAGGCAAGCAGCAGTAAGTGGTAAGCGGTAAGCAGCGGTAACCAGTAAGCGGTAAGCGGTAAGAGGCAAGCAGAGGTAAGTGGTCCCGATGAATCGGGATGTTCGCTTCGCTACCATAAGCGGTAAGAAAATAAACAATTTAATAAATAATAATATGGATTCTTATTCTGATTTTAATACAAAATATCGGGAACGTACAAAGCGTTTTGCGGTTGAGATTGTAAAGTTTTATTCAAAACAGTGTAAAAGTAGTGATGAACTACGCATTTTAGGAAAGCAATTATTGCGTTCGGGTACATCAGTTGCTGCAAATTTTAGAGCTTTTACGAGAGGTCGGTCAGAAGCGGAGAAATTCGCTAAGCTTTGTATTGTAGTTGAAGAAGCCGACGAAACGCAATTCTGGTTAGAATTAATGCTTGAGGCTGATTTGATTAAAGCAGAAGCATGCAATCATCTTATGATTGAAATAAACGAATTAGTAAAAATTCTCACAGTCACCAAATCCAAAATGAAGCACTAATGAACTCACCGCTTGCTGCTGCTTACCGCTTACCTCTTACCGCTTACCGCTGTTTCCTTGCTGAACTTTTGCTATTGTTGTTTACGGTTGTTGGCTTGCTTCCGTTCCTTAGTGGGGCGGAAGTGATCCATACCAAAGCGGTCGTATTGGTGCTGCTAGTGGTACTGTATCTCTTTTTCAGAATGGTATTGAGGGCTAATAAATTCAGTGCTTTCTACCTACATTTAGTTCTACTTATCACGGCATTGGTTCAGGCTCTTTGGGGCATGGCGCAATTGTATGGCTACCTGCCATCGCAACATCATTTGTTTCTGCTCACGGGTTCGTTTTTCAACCCCGGCCCGTATGCTGGCTATTTAGCCATGCTTAGTCCCCTGGCTCTGTATGATGTGCTGTCCGACTATCGGGTTTGGAGTAAGCCGTACCATAAAAAATATAGTTTGTTTTACTTGCGCTGGATTGTTGCAGTTATCACCTTGCTAGCCACTATACTGGTGCTTCCAGCAAGTATGAGCCGAGCTGCGTGGTTGGCTGCCTTCATAGGCTCATTGTTTGTTGGGCTTAGGCATTTAGCTTCACACTATAAGCTTAAATCCTATGTGGTACGGTATCAGAACAAACTGCTTGTCGCATTGCTGCTGCTTGCATTGATTGGTGCCGGAGCAGGCGTAGCCCTATATCGGCTCAAAAAAGATTCGGCCGATGGTCGCCTCCTGATTTGGAAAAACACACTGACTGCCATTAAGGAGCAACCCTTTGGGGTGGGACTTGGACATTTTGCAGGCGCGTATGGCAAGGTACAAGCTGCATACTTCCAAAACGCTACCGCCACCGAGCAGGAACAAAATGTGGCTGGAAATCCCGAATATGCCTTTAATGAGTACTTGCAAATAGCACTGGAGTTTGGTATTGTAGGTCTTTTGCTGTTTATGGCAGCTGTAATCATGCTCCTAATAAAAGGAATCAAGCAGCGGAAATACGGAACAGTAGGCGCTGTGATATCGCTACTTGTTTTTGCAACGATGTCGTACCCATTTAGTGTGTTGCCCTTTTTAATTGCGTTCGTTTATTTGTTGGCTCAGTTGGCGGATGGTTATGACATAACTAGCCCAAACAGCCATCACCGAAGTAGTAAGTTACATTCTGTAAATAGCTATGTGTTATTGGCTTTCAGTATTATTGCACTTGCTTTTGGCTTATACAACCGCTACCCAACATACAAAGCTTACAAAAAATGGAACGATGCAAAAATGCTTTACTCCATGCAACTATACACTGATGCTGCGCCTGAGTATGCACGTATAGCACCATACCTTAGCGATCGTGTGGAGTTTTTGTTCGAATACGGACAAATACTTTCAAAAACTGCTCACTACCAACAAAGCAACGAAGTGTTGGCTATTGCCACATCGATAAGTTGCGACCCGATGCTATACAATGTAATGGGTAAAAACCATCAGGCACTGAAAAATTACAAAGCAGCAGAACAAAACTACCGAATGGCTGCTAACTTGGTTCCTAGTAGAATTTATCCGTACTACTTGCTTGCCAAATTGTACATGCAAATAGGCGACAAGCAAAAATTTGAACAAACAGCAGGTCTGGTGCTACAAAAAGAGCCCAAAATACATTCGCCGGCTGTCGACGAAATGCGTGCCGAAATACAATCGCAATTACAACAAATAAACAGCCTTCAAGCTACAAGTACAACTGAGGCTCAAAACCAAATTAACAAGAAGCAACACAATGCGCTTAAATTCAACGACAACACACCAATCAATTAACATACTAAAACAATTAGGGCGTTTTTGTGACAGAATTGAGCTAGAATTGAGTTGATTTTTTTTGGTGTTTTCCGATTTTTTTTTATTTTATTTGTAGAGTGAAAAAAATGAAGCGGCAAGAGGTAAGCGGTAAGAGGTCCCGAAGAATCGGGATGTTCGCTTCGCTACCATAAGCGGCAAGCGGTAAGAGGTCAGGGAATAGAGATTAACAAATAAAACGAAAATATTACACGGGGAAAATAATCCCTGTAAGTTCCGAAAGTGAGGGTGTGGATCAAAGTCATACTCGCACTAAAACCACTAATTAAAATATGTTTGCGCAACAAATGTGAGAATAAACAAAAATGTATAACCCCGATAGTTGTGAAAAGGGGCGAATACCGATTGTCAACGCCCTTGCTAAGTGTTCGACAATTGTTCGCCCCCGACACACTTCTATCACTAAAAAAAGAGACGAGAAGCATATGCCGTACAAAAATACAGAATAAATCCCAGCAAACAAGGGTACATGCTATGGAAGCACAGTAAATAGCATTTTTGGAGTAGATTCAATTCTAATGTTGAATCTCAATTAATAATAACAAAACAATATTTTTTCGATTTTAAATTCTCTATTACTAAATTAAATTTTAAAATAGATTTTTATGCATAAGAAAATTTTTGGCGGCATCGCCATCGTAGCCATAGCAATAGCAGTGGCATTTAATGTAAGTGTAAGTAATCAAAAACAAGATGCAGCAAGTTTGCTGGCACTGGCTAATGTGGAGGCGTTGGCACAGAGTGAAGACGGTGAAGACTTTCTAAAAGTTAATTGCAAAATTACTGAGGAATGTGAAGAAATAAATTATTGGCATTATACTGATCATATTGACTTAAAAATTACCAATGTAATAAAGCAAACTCTTTGTATTGGAACTGGTTCAATTGGCTGCACACCTAATACTGAAATTAAAAGTACAACCGATGAATTTGTTGCTTGCGTTCACTGATTTATTTATTAACAATTAAGAGGCATGCACATTTACAACACAATAAATGTGCATGCTTTGACACTGTCAACTATATAATTTCTTAATAATATAGTCAAACAACAAAAAATACTCAAATGAAAAAAAACAAAATACATACATTGCTTTTGTTGACTGTTATTGCAATGTTAAACTGCGTTGGCATAAAGAATACCGAGAAAGGTTCAACTTTAATCGTTCAATCTTCTGATATAAAATCAGAAATAATAGATACAATTTACTTTAAAAAGAGTCATATAATTCCATTAGAAACTAATAATAATTCATTGTTTAGAAAAATAACCAGAATATGCTATGATGAAAACAAGTTATTTATACTTGATAAATCGTTAAATAAAATTATTATATTTGATATAACTGGTAAATTCATTACATCTATTCAAAACGTTGGGCAAGCTGAAGGTGAGTGTACTAGTGTTATGGATTTTTGCATTGAGACGAACAAAAAGCAGATTTTTTTATTATGTGACAGACCATATAAAATTATTAAATTTGATTACTCTGGTAAATTTATAAAAGAAAAGAAATTAGATGAGTTGTATTTTAATATCACTACTGATTCTAATTATATTTATTGTAATAAATTAGAAATTGGCTCAAATGCAAATAGTGAGTATGAAATTGACTGCTATTCTTTAGATTTTGAAAATAAGCACACATATCTTTCTTTAAGAGACGATATAAAAAGCCAAGTTTATTCACCAGGAAATCAATTGACTTCGACGTTAAATAATTATTATTCAAGAAGATTCGATAATAGCATATATCAACTAAACACCAAAAATGCAATAAATAAATATACAATTGATTTCGCCAACAATTCAATTCCAGAATCTATATTAACGACCACAAACCAGGAAGATCTGATGAAGCTAGTTCGCGAGAAAAACTGGGTATACTCAATTACAGATATAGTTGAAAGTAAAAATTTTTTAATGTTTAAAACAAATATTGCTTTATACGTCTATAATAAAAATAGCAATGAATTAAACGGGTTCAAAACAATTGCAAATAGCACTCTAAAGTTAAATAATAATTCGTTTTATCCGTTAAACAACAGTAATAAGATTGCTTCAATCATCAGTCCATCAGTATTAAGTTCAGTTAAAAAAATTGCAAAAGCAAGAAAGGAATTTGATAATTTTGAATTGTTAAAGTTGGCAGAAAAAGTAAAAGATGAGGATAATCCGATTTTGATATTATATGAATTTAAAGATTGAAAAGTGTAAAAGGGCAGAGTTACTGTTCAGAGTTCCCACAGTGAGAGTATGACTCCAAGTCATACTCTCACTAAAACCAAACAGCAAGCACCCGCCCCTGCACTTCGCCCCAAACCACATAAAAACAGAAAGGAGGATTGCCCGGCAAAGATACAAAAAACAATTTATACAACCCTACGATGGGTTAAAAGCTATTGAAATGATACAAATAGCGCATTTTAATTATCTAATTTTTTTTCGCAAAATAATTAATTAGCGAAAGTATTTTTTTAAATAAATATTAATTTCAAAAAACAATTTTATGAATAAGAAAATTTTCGGCGGCATCGCCATCGTAGCCATAGCAGTAGCAGTGGCATTTAATGTAACGTTAAGTAACCAAAAAAAGGACGCAGCAAGTTTGCTGGCACTGGCTAATGTGGAGGCGCTGGCACAGGAAGCAGATACCACACCTAAAGGTTATCCATCAACAAAAACAATTACTAAATATTTTTATGATAGTGATGGGAATTTGATTAAAACAGAAACACATAGCGAACCTTGCTGCGCAAGTGGTAGTTTGCCTTGTTCTGCAGGTCCATGTTAAATTTATGGTATAGCTCGGTTAGAATTAACTGAGTTATACCCAATTAATTTTTTACGTATAAATAACCTTTTTCAAAAATAGTTTATCATCAAACAATTAAGTAGCAATATATGTATAAACAAATTTATTCTCTAACACTAATTTTAACTGCAATTATCTTTCCTTGTTGTCAGAATATACAAAAAGATAATTGCCCCACAATACTTGTTGATGTTCAAAAAACTGGCTCTATTGATTTAAACCAACTGTCTGATTTGTATGACATTGTGGCTTTAGAAACAACCGAAAAAAATTATATAAAACAAGTAGAGCAAGTTTTCTTAATCGATACCTTTATAGTTGTATGGGACTCGAAATCAAACGAAGTTTTTACATTCAACAATAAGGGGAAGTATTTGTATTCAATTGGTTCCAAAGGGCAAGGACCTGAACAATATGGTAAAATTGAAGACGTTTATGTTGATTATATCAATAAAACGATTTCAATTCTTGACAATACAAAACAAACTGCGATAAGTTATAATATTCAGGGCAATTTTATCAAGGCCGATAAAATCCCTTTCTTTGCATACGCTTTTAAACCAACAAAAAATGGTTATTGGCTATTAAATTACGCACAGAATAAGGACAGAAACATACTGATTTATATGGATAAAGAAACTGGGAATAACAGTAAAGGATATCTAAAATCTGATTTCAATCTAACTCTAATGAACACCAATAACTTTATTGAAGATAGTAATGGAAATACATTCTTTCACTTTCCGAATGAAAATACAATCTACTTACTTGATGAACATAGTTTACAACCTTATTTACACTTTGATTTTGGAAAAGGAGCTAATCCATTTAAAGATATTAACACACAAGCATATCAAGATTTTTTGAAAATGAATAAATATATAGGTGGCATTAATCGAGTTTATATCTATAAAAATCATTTGTTTTTTTCATTTTCAAAATTCAATGGTATCAACAACAATATTGAGCAATTTAACACTTACGTTACGCTTTCCGACTTAAAAGTTACAAACTATAATTATAGCATAAAACATAGTAATAAGATTGGTGTAAGCCCTTTGCCTGATATTGTCGGGTTGTCAAAAGGAAAGCTTGTGTATATGATAAATCCCAATATCTTACCTCCTAAGCTTATTAATAAAATAAATGATTCAAAAGCAAATTATAATCTTAGCGATTTGGAAATAAATAATGATTCAAATCCGATTTTAATAATATACAACTTAGACAAAAAACATTGAGTAGAAGAATAGATTATAAAGCAGAGCATTAATTCCCAATGATTGTAGGTAGAGTCGACGAGTAGCTACCGAAAACTCATCCCATAAGTAAAAGTTGTGTAAGCATAACAATATCTAAGTTTAAATAAATACATTATTCAATGAGAAAATTATTTTTTATTATTTCGGTATCGGCACTATTCGTTGCCTGTACATCGCCCAAAGGAGACGAAAAGGAGGCGGAAAATCAGCTGAAAGCGAAAACCGAAACGGATGCTCCAACGCCTGTGAAAGCATTGAAGTTGGCTTTAAGCGATTTTCAGCACGATTTGGTTGCCAATGGCACTATCGTTTCGCAGCACAAGGCTGAGTTACGTTTTGAGTCGTCGGCTCCCCTGGTGCGGCTCTATGTAAAAAATGGCGACAGGGTGAGCAAAGGACAAAAAATAGCCGAACTCGACCGCTTTAAACTTCGTAGCGCCATGCTGCAAGCCAGCGACAACTTGGAGCGTGCGCGCCTCGAACTACAGGATGTGCTGATTGGTCAGGGCTACACTTTGCGCGACTCGCTAAAAGTGCCAGCCGACGTAATGAAAATAGCACGCATACGCAGCAACTACGACCAAAGTTTAAACAGCTACCAAATGGCTGCCTACAACTACCACAATGCGGTACTTGTAGCTCCATTTGCGGGCACAATAGCCAATTTATTTACCAAAGAGCACAACAGCTCGTCGGGTTCGGAGGCTTTGTGTACACTAATCGACAGTCAGCATCCCGAAGTAGAGTTTAAGATATTGGAGAGCGAAGTGGCTTTGGTTAAAAAAGGCGATAAGGTAAAAGTGTCGCCTTACGCCATTAGCAGCTATACCAGCACCGGAACAATAACCGAGATAAATCCACTGATAGATAAAAACGGCATGGTGTACATCAAAGCATTGTTGCCAGCTTCCGAAAAACTGATGGATGGAATGAATGTAAAAATATTGATACAACGCCGCATGTCGTCGCAATTGGTTATACCCAAAGAAGCCTTGGTATTGCGTACCAATAAAAAGGTAGTATTTACGCTACGCAACGGGCAAGCCAACTGGAACTACGTAAGTACAGGCCTCGAAAACTCAACCGGCTATGTAGTTACCGAAGGTTTACAAGCAGGCGACAGTGTTATTTACGAAGGAAATATCAACTTAGCACACGAATCGCCAGTAGTGGTGTTGAAATAAAAAGAAGTGAAAAAGGGCGGATTTGTTGTTCAGAGTTCCCACAGTGAGCGTATGACTCCAAGTCATACCCTCACTAAACCAAACAGCAAGCACCCGCCCCTGCACTTCGCCCCAAACCACATAAAAACAGAAAGGAGGATTTGCCCGGCAAAGGTACAAAAAACAAGAATATAAATCTACGCGATTTATGAAAGCTGAGTATTCAGCACAGTTTCAATTTTTTAAAAGAATTAATATCAAGTATCATTTAAAAAAAATAATTTTATGAATAAGAAAATTTTCGGCGGTATCGCCATCTTAGCTATAACAGTAGCATTTAATGTAACGTTAAGTAACCAAAAACAAGATAAAGCAAGCATGTTGGCATTGGCTAATGTGGAGGCGTCGGCGGATTGTGAAATAACGAAAAATGGAAAAACAGTTCTGGATTGTTCTGGTGCAGGTACATGTTCATCAGAATATTGGGGTTATACCTTAACATGCGATGGTAAGAAGAAATAGTTAGTGAAAATTTAAGCGTATCCTGCAAGAAAAGGATGCGCTTAAATGTAATTGTTTAATTAAAATATATATCAAAATGAAATTAAAAGCGATTAAGGTTTCAGCTTTTTTGATGATATTTATAACTATAATAGCTTATAGTTGTAAAGATATTTCAAAAGAAAATGAATTACCAAGAAATGTAAAAGAGAAATCAGAGGTGCTATTATCAGATACAATAAGGTTTGAAAAGGATTTTGAATTGGCAAAGGAGTTTTTTGTATATAATGATAGTGTGCTTATTGTTTTAAATAGGAAGTATGAAAACACAAACTTCATCGAAATATATGAATTAAAGAACTTAAAACTAATTGGAAGTTTTTTTCGTCTAGGGAGTGGACCTGATGAAATGCTAAGTGCTTTAGCTGTGCTAAATGAAAATTTGCTAATAGTGAGTGATTATGTAAAAAATGCTATTGGAGTAGTAAATATAGACTCTGTATTGAATAACCCTACATACAGAGTTACTCCCTATCGACATTATCTCGAGTCTCCATCTATTGTTCCTTTTTTCGAAGGCAACAAGTTAGTTGCCGAAAACTCGAAAAGTTTTAAAGATGAAGATTTAGGAGTCGACACAAAACTTCCACGATTATTACTTATTGATAAACATGCAAGATTCATAGATACACAAAAGACGGAGTATTATACACGAAATGTAACTTGTGATGGCGATATTATTACTAATAAAAAGACCAAGCGAATAGTTTATTCATACATGTGTAAACCTCTTTTGGAATTTTACGATGAAAATCTAAATCTTATCAAGTCAATTAAGGGTCCTGATAAGTTACCGGCAAAATATAGAATTGAAAACAAAGAAATAATTTTTGATGGTGTAGTTCCATATACTTATCTGAATTTTTGCTCTAATAATAATAACTTTTGGGTAACGTATATCGGAGATTATTTAACCAATGGGAAAAGAATGGAGGATTTTCCAATATGGATATTTGAATTTGATTGGAATGGTAATTTCATAAAAAGTTATAATGCAAAACAATATATTTCATCAATTTCTATCAGTAAAAGTTCAGACCTCTTTTATGCAACAGGGTATGATTCGGATAAAAGTCCCATATTGTTAAAACTCTCAAAGAATAAAAATTAAATTTTTTAAATAATGAAAAAAGCATTTATAATAACGATATTAATAATTTCATGTAGTTGTAAAAATAATAACGACAAAAATAAACAACAAATCGACCCAGTAAAAATTCAAACAATAAATATGTTTATCAGCAACTCTGATAATCAAAATCATCTTGAGTTAGACACAACTGCCATTAAATTTGATGATATTTTAAAAAGCAATACAAATCCTGCTGGATTAATTTATGTGTTAAATTCAGAATGTTCGTTATGCTTAGCTCGCTTTTTTGAGTTCTTACATATCCTTGAAAATTCAAAACATACGAAATTGTCAGTTTTAGCAATAATCTCACCAGGTACAAAGTCAGAAGTTGATTATTACTGTCAAAAATACAAACTGAATATTTATTCCAATATTCAGTTTGTGGAAATTACTGATAATAATGTTGTTATAAACAAATTAGAGAAATTGAATGGAATGTTATATTATTTTAGAAATAGGCAAGTAGTAAAATATATGCAATTTGAGTGAACAACTTAGTCTGCCCCCGTTCGGCATAGCGTTGTTAGGTAGTCTTGTTGTTCAAGGTATGGATCTTTGACTACGTCGCGTGGGAAGCAAAGCTACCTATAAAAATTTTCTACGGTATCGCCATCCTCGCCATAGCAGTAGCCGGTGCATTTAATGTAACTTTAAGTAACCCGAAACCATACCTTTCAAATTACATTTCACAAACAAAGCAGTACAAACAATTCACCAAGAGAAACTAACGACACAAAAGTCAGCATGATAAAATTCTTAATTAACCGTCCGATAGCTGTATTTATGAGCTTTACGGCATTTTTTATACTAGGTATCATTACCTACCTCAATATACCAGTGTCCTTATTGCCCGATATAGCAATACCCGAAATAACGGTACACGTTACGCATGGAAATAGTGCGGCGCGCGAGTTGGAAAACACGGTGGTAGCACCACTTCGTAGGCAGTTGATGCAGGTAGCTAAGTTGCGTAATGTGCAGTCGGAAACACGTGATGGCAATGCGGTGCTTCGGTTGAGCTTTGAGCATGGCACCAACACGGAGTTGGCCTTTGTGGAGGTAAACGAAAAAATTGATGCTGCCATGGGGCGTATCCCTCGTGGTGTTGAACGACCACGAGTGGTTAAAGCCAGTGCTACGGATATTCCGGTTTTCAACCTCAACTTAACGCTGAAGGACAAACAGCTGAAAGAGGCTGATTTTCTGGATCTATCGGAATTTGCCGAAAATGTGGTGAAGCGCCGTATTGAACAGCTTCCGCAAGTTGCCTTGGTAGATGCTACAGGGCTGATGCGTCGGCAAGTGCTTGTGCTGCCCGATGCCGATAAGCTACAGACAACCGGCATTACGCTTTCGGACATTGAACAGGCTTTGAGCAATAACAACATAGAGCCTGGAGGTATGTTGGTGAAAGATGGGCATTACGAATACAATATTAAGTTTTCGGCTGTGATGCGCACGGTGGAAGATATGCAAGCCATCTTTATTCGTAAAAACGAAAAAATATATCAGCTTAAAGACTTGGCAAGCATCGAGCTTGTGCCCGAAAAAGAGCGAGGCGTGGCCTACTACAATGGTCGTAGAGCCGTAACGCTGGCGGTTATAAAACAATCGGGCGAAAACATGGACAACTTAAAAGCGGAAATAGACAAGGAATTGAGTCGCTTACGCAAGAGCTATCCGAGTATCGATTTCCAGATTTCGCAAAACCAAACCGAACTGCTCGATTATACCATCAGTAATTTAAAACAAAACTTATTGTTGGCTTTTATCTTTATCTGTTTTGTGTCGGCATTGTTTATGCGCGATGTGAAATCGCCTTTGATTATTGGCATTAGTATGTTCGTTTCGCTGGTTATCAGCCTGTTGTTTTTCTATTTGTTTCAGGTATCCATCAATATCGTATCGCTCACCGGTTTAATACTGGCTTTTGGCAATATGATTGATAGTTCGATCATCGTGACCGATAATATTGGGCAATACCGCAAAGAAGGCCTATCGCTCGACGAATCGTGCATCAAAGGAACGAACGAGGTGATTGCTCCCATGCTAAGCTCATCGTTTACTTCCATATCGGTGTTTGTGCCCCTAATCTTTTTAAGTGGAATAGCAGGTGCCATTTTCTACGACCAAGCCTTTTCGGTAACCGTGGGGCTATTGGTATCGTACATAACAGGTATTATGTTGCTTCCGGTGTTGTACAAACTGGTATTTTCGATGAAAACACCCCGGTTTGTAAAGCTATTAAAAAACAAAATAATACAAACAAAGCACCGTAATACGCCACCCACCATGGGCGTTCACGAAAAGCTGTACCACCAAAGTATCAACTGGATATTTGCACACAAGGTGCTCACCATGGGCGTGATGCTGGCTGTATTGCCCCTGTGTGTGTTGTTGTTTCAGTTGATTCGCAAAGAAAAAATGCCCGACATTAGTCAAAATGAATTGCTGATGAAAGTGGAATGGAACGAAAACATCCATGTAAGCGAAAATGCAGAACGGGTGAAGCAGTTGTTGGCGAGTGTTCAAACCCATGTGAGTGAGCATGCCGCTTTGATCGGTCAACAACAGTATTTGCTTAATTATCAGCAAGAGCAGTCGTCGTCCGAATCGGAAGTGTACCTTAAACTGCCCGAAAGCGACCAAATCGCTGCACTGAAAACAAGCATAGAGAAAAAACTGAAACGAGATTACCCGGAAGCTATCGTAAGTTTTGCGCCTACAGCGAGTATTTTTGAACGTATATTTTCAACCGGCGAAGCCGACTTGGTGGCCGAGTATTATTGCAAAAACAAAGCAGCCTACTCCGACCCCTTGATGCTGAATACATTAAAAAATGAAGTTGAAAACGCCACCGGTGTAACGCCCACTGGCGTATCGTATCAAAACCAGCTCAACATTAGCATCGACAAACAAAAAATGATACTCTATGGTGCATCCTACAACGACATTTACCGAACCGTAAAAACGGTGTTTAAAGAGAATAACTTTGCGGTATTGCGCTCCACACAGCAATATTTACCCATTGTGATTGGCGAAAACGAACAAGACATACGGCAAGCATTTGACAAAACGCTGATTTACACCACTACCGATGCTTCGGGCAGACGAAACGCAGTGCCACTCTCCACATTTTTGAGTTTTACGGTGGCTAAGGACGTTAAAACCATTGTAGCAGGTAAAAATGGCGAATACAGTCCGATGTATTTCTACAACACAACACAGCCAGAAACCATCGTATCGGCACTGAAGGAAAAAGCGAAAACCGATACCGTTTGGGATGTTTCGTTCGCAGGTTCGTTTTTTGGCAACAAAACGCTAATGCGCGAAATGATCGTTATCCTGTTGATATCCATCTTGCTGATGTATTTTATATTGGCTGCCCAGTTCGAAAGTTTTGTTCAACCCTTTATCGTATTGTTGGAAATACCGATTGACATTACGGCTTCGTTGGGATTGCTGATGCTTTTGGGGCATAGTTTAAACCTGATGTCGGCTATCGGTATCGTGGTGTCGTGTGGTATTATTATCAACGATAGTATTTTAAAGGTGGACATAATGAATCAGCTGCGTAAAAGTGGAATGAGCCTGATGGACGCCATACACGAAACCGGACACCGCCGTTTGAACTCCATTATAATGACCAGTTTAACATCCATTGTGTGTATGTTGCCCTTGTTTTTTACGTCCGACATGGGTTCGGAGCTCGAAAAACCTTTGGCTATATCCATTATTGGCGGTATGATCATCGGTACACCCATCAGCTTGTTTGTAGTTCCATTGGCTTATTGGTTTGTGTATCGGTTTGCCCCAAGTAAACCTGCCCCCCAACCCCCTAAAGGGGGAGAATGAATAAGGCTCTTACCTTTGTATCTATTTTTTAAACAATAATATTTTATTACGGACACCTATAAAAACGATATAAATTTAAATCAACGCTCATAGTTCCCCTCTTCCTCCCTCTCCTCAAGGAGAGGGCTGGGGTGAGGTCGAGTTAGGGGGCAGATATAACAAACAATATGAAACTTCTCAAATCCTTATTTATTAGTACTATGCTGACGGTTTCGGCAATTGTTTTTTCGCAAACGAGCAAACTCAGTTTACAGCAATGCATCGGCATCGCCTCCGATAGTTCGTTGCAAGCATTCAGAGCCAAAAACCTGTATCGCGCCAGTTATTGGGAATTCAAATCGTATAAGGCAGCGCGCTTACCGTCGCTCTCGTTACAAACAACGCCTGTGCGCTACAACCGCGATATTGTGAGTCGATACGACTCGGAAAAGAACATTGATGTGTACCGTCAGCAACAATCGCTCTATACCTATGGCAATTTGTCGGTAAGTCAGAATGTTGATTTTACGGGTGGTACCTTTTTTATCGACTCGGAACTCGGCTACTTTCGAAACCTGGGCACCAATCCCTATTCGCAGGTAACGAGCGTGCCTTTACGAATGGGTTATTCGCAGAATTTGTTCGGCTTCAATGCCTTTAAATGGGAACGGAAAATAGAGCCTCTGAAATACGAAAAAGCCAAAAAAGAATACCTGTATTCCACCGAAGAGATAGCGGGAACAGTGATTCAGTATTTTTTCAACCTGGCAATGGCACAAATGGAATACGATTTGGCCGTTGAAAATGTAAGTTCATCCGACTCGCTCTACCAAATAGGTACGCAACGGTTGAGCATTGCTTCCATATCGCAATCGGACTTGCTGACCTTAAAACTCGATGCCTTGAATGCTAAAAATACCCTTAAGACGGTAGAGGTAGACTTGAAACGTGCTATGTTTAGTTTTGTATCCTACCTTAATTTACCCCAAGAAACCGATATCCGATTGGCATTGCCTCAGCTGCCAGCTACCATTTCGGTTACAACCGAGCAAGCACTAGCGTTATCCAAACAAAACAACCCCGATTATTTGCAAAACCAACAAAACTTACTCGAAGCACAACGCGAAGTGGAACGCACAGCTCGCAAAGCAGCTTTCGATGCCAGTCTGTCGGCAAGCGTAGGGTTTAATCAGGTGGCCGATAACTTGCAAAGTGCCTACGTACGTCCGCTTCAGCAGGATGTGGTGCGCATTGGTTTAAACATTCCATTGATTGACTGGGGAGTGCGTAAAGGCAGGCTAAACATGGCTAAAAGCAACCTCAACGTTACGCGTATCTCCACCCAACAAGCGCAAACCAGCCTTGAGCAGGACGTGGTGTTGACGGTAAGCGATTTTGGTGTACAGCAAAACTTAATTGCAAGTGCTCAGGAAGCAAAAGAGTTGGCAAACCTGGCATACAACAGTACCAAGCAGCGATTTATTATCGGAAAAGCGGATATCAACAGTCTCACCCTATCGCTTAACCGATTAAATATGGCTCAAAAAAACTACATGGTAGCCTTAAAAAACTATTGGTTGAGTTATTATAAATTGCGTAAATTGACCTTGTTCGATTTCGAAAAAAACAGTTCGTTAGCCTGTGAGTTCGACCAAATCATTCAAATCCGATAAATGAAGAAGCCATTCAATAATCTATCGTCCTTTTCGGTCATACTAAGCTTTGTGTTTTTTAGCTTGGTTGGCTTAGCCCTGCTACCTTTCTTGCGCGTCAAACTGTCGCCCTCGGAAGTGCTGCCCCAACTCAATATTTCGTACAGTTTGTACGGCAGTGCACCCATTGTAATCGAAAAAGAAGTTACCTCCAAGCTCGAAGCCATGCTCAGTCGCTTAGAAGGCATTAAACAGATCAATTCCAACTCAGGCAATGGCTGGGGGAATATTTGGATACAGCTCGATAAGCATGTAAATCCAGCCACAGCACGTTTCGAAGCATCCACCATTATTCGTCAGGCGTGGCCACAACTGCCACAAGGTCTCTCGTATCCCGAAATATCACTCCGTAGCAGCGACGATAATGCACCCAAAGTGTTTATGAGTTATTCGGTTATTGCACCAGCATCGCCCATTGTGATACAGCAATATGTGGAAAATCGCATAAAAAACCGCCTGGCACAACTCAATGGTGTTTATCAGGTAAATGTAAGCGGTGCAGAGCCTCTGGAATGGCAACTCGAGTATGATTATGCACAATTGACCAGCCTCGGCCTTACGACATCCGACATAGAAGCCGCCGTAGCCCAATACATTCAAAGCGAGTCGCTCGGAATGGGGAAACTGCTATCGCCCACCGGAAAAGAGAACTTTATGCGTGTATCCCTTTCGTCGGACGCCGACAGCGTATCCGAAACGAGTTTAGGGGCTATCGAAGTCCGCGAAATAAACAACAGAGTAATACGCCTAGCCGATGTGGTGAAAATACGAAAAGTCGAATCGCAACCCACCGGCTATTATCGTATCAATGGGCTGAACACCATTTACCTTACCATTGTGGCTAGCGATGCCGTGAATCAGTTGGAACTTGGCGATGAGATAAAGAAACTGATGACCGATGTACAAGCCACTTTACCTACCGGCTACAGCATCGAAACGGCCTACGATGCATCCGAATACATCCGAGAAGAACTAACAAAAATCTATTTCCGTACAGGGCTCACCTTGCTTATTTTATTTTTATTTGTATTTCTTGTTTACCGTAAATTGAAATACCTTTTACTTATTAGCATCTCATTGCTTATAAATCTGGCCATTGCCTTTATTTTTTATTATTTTCTCAAAGTCGAAATACAGCTCTATTCGTTGGCAGGCATCACTATTTCGCTGACGCTTATTATCGATAATATTATTGTACTTTCCGATCAGTTGATACATCGCCGCAACATGAAAGCCTTTTTGGCCATCTTAGCAGCCACGCTTACCACCATCGGTTCGTTGGTTATTATTTTCTTTTTAGAAGAAAAAATGCGATTAAATCTGAAAGATTTTGCAATTGCTATTATGATCAATCTGGCCGTTTCCTTGCTTGTATCCTTGTTTTTAGTACCCGCACTTATCGAAAAAATGCAGTTACTTAATACTAGTAAAAAGAAGCGCCCCTATTGGCAACGCTTACGCTCCAAACCATTTTTTTTGATACTGTTATCCAAACGTATCGTTGTTTATATGACCCGTTTCTATACCGCTCAATGCCGGTTTTTGTATCGCAAACGCGCGTTTGTTTATCTGTTTTTTATCCTTTTGTTTGGCTTGCCAGTTTTTTTATTGCCCGATAAAATAGAGAAAGAAAGCACCTTGGCCACGCTTTACAACCAAACGATAGGTTCCGACTTCTACCGCGAAAACATTAAATCGAATGCCGAATTAGTACTTGGAGGCACCTGGCGATTGTTTGTTGACAAAGTGTACAGCGGATCGTATTTCGACAATAAGCGCGAAGAAACAAGTCTGCACATTACCGCCTCCTTGCCCAATGGCTCTACGCTACCGCAAATGAATTACCTGATACAGCGTATGGAAAACTACCTAGCACAATACAAGGAAGTAAAACAGTTCGAAACCAATATCTACAATGCCAATCGAGCCAATATCTCCATCCGCTTTAGCAAGCAACATCAGCAAAGTGGCTTTCCGCATCAGCTAAAATCCAACCTTATCAGCAAATCGCTGGAGCTGGGTGGTGGTAGCTGGAGTGTGTATGGCGTAGGAGATGGCTTTAGCAACGATTTAAAGGAGAGTGCCGGATCGAGTCGTGCCACCTTGTATGGCTACAATTACGATGAACTTTACCGTTATGCCGAGCAATTTCGTAACCAACTGCTTAACTATCGACGCATTAAAGAAGTAATGATAAATCCCGAGTACAGCTGGTTTAAAGACGATTATCAGGAATATGGTTTTGCTCTTAACAACGAAGCGATCGCAAAATCAGGTCTCGAACCTTATCAGATTTATGCCAGTTTACGGCCCGTTTTCGAACGCGATAACACGCTCGGTTATGTATTTAACGGCACCAACAACGAGCGCATCGCACTTAGTTCAGCCCAGTCGGGTCAATATGGCATTTGGGAATTGCAGCATACGCCTTTTGCATGCAACCGAACAACCATCAAATTATCGGACATAGCACAAATTGAAAAAGTGCAAGCCCCACAGAAAATTGCCAAAGAAAACCAACAGTACAAACTCTGTGTGCAGTATGAGTATATAGGAGCCTATGAGCAAGCAAGCCGTGTGCACGAGGAAGCTATCGATGCATTTGCCAAGCAATTACCCATTGGGTACAGCATTAAAAACGAAAACGACAATCATTGGAGTTGGAGTAAAGATACCGATAAGCAATACTGGCTGCTTGGAATTGTGTTTGTTATCATCTTTTTTTGCGCCAGTATTTTGTTTAACTCCTTGAAACAAGCCTGCTACATTGTATTTATCATTCCGTTATCGTTTATAGGCGTTTTCCTGACCTTCTATTGGTTCGAACTCAGCTTCGACTCCGGCGGTTTTGCAGCATTTATCCTACTTTCGGGCATCACCGTCAATGCCAACATTTACCTAATCGACGAGTACAATAATATATCGAAAGCCACCAACCTCACACCACTTCAGGCCTACATCAAAGCCTGGAATGCTAAAATACGTCCCTTATTTCTTACCATCATTTCCACCACTTTAGGTTTTATACCCTTTATGGTAGGCTATCGCGAAGCGTTTTGGTTTCCCTTGGCGGCCGGCACCATAGGCGGTCTCGTATTTTCGGTGGTCGCTATTTATTTTGTATTGCCCTTGTTGCTGATGACGAAAAAGAGAGTTGCTGAGCTGCCAGAAATCGAAGATCCGATTGTTTGATATTCAGAAAAGTGTTTAGCTCTTCTTTTAGAATTAACTCTCTAATTTAAACTGGAGAGTAAATACAGAGCCAACGTTCTCGGTCGATTTGAAACTGATAGTGCCTCCAGCCATCTCAACAATGTTTTTGGTGATGGATAGCCCTAATCCCATACCAGTACTTTTGGTGGTGAAGTTTGGAGCAAAAATCTTATCCTGCAATTCGGTAGGTATACCTTTGCCATTGTCGCTTACCTGAACGATTGCGAAGTTGTTCTCAGTGAATAATGATACTTTTATTTCGCCTTGGCGGTTCGATGGTATAGCTTGAACAGCATTTTTAAGTAAGTTTGTGAATACTTGTAGCAGTTGTTCGGGGTCGGCAAGTATCATTACATTGCTTTGAGCACCATCGTACTTAAATTGTATCAACTCATGACTAGATACGAATAATTGGGTTGTAGAGTACAACTTGGCTGCAATGTCGGTTAATTCGAAGCGTGCTTCGGGCATTCGTGCAAAGTTCGAAAACGACCCTGCTATGCGCGAAAGCGTATCAATCTGCTCCACAAGGGTGCGTGTTGATTTTTCGAAATAGTCATCGAACCGATCATCATTCATTGATTTGGTGCGTTGCAATTGCTGAATAGTGAGCTTCATAGGTGTAAGCGGGTTGTTTATCTCGTGTGCAATTTGTCGCGCCATGGTTCGCCATGCCGACTCACGCTCGGTTTGAGCCAATAGGCGCGCACTTCGCTCCAGTTCCTCTATGGTTTTATTGTATTGCAAAACCAGTTTCCCAATTTCATCGTTTTGTTTGTAGTCAATTTTTTCATTTCGCTGTCCAAATTGCATTTTTCGCAACTTGTTTTCTATCAGTTTAAGTGGTGCCGAAAGCTGTCGGCCAATAAAAAAACTCATAAGTACCGATAATAATGCAATAATAATATAGATATGCACCACCACTCCCAAAAAGTTTTCTATTTCATACCTCACTTCCTCTGAACTCACATATAAGGGTATTGAAATAAACCCGATTTGCATAAAATCTCCATTCAAAAAGTCGGTATAGCCGGTCGAAAACCGTAAATCGCCAATATACTCTTCTTGGTTTATGGAGGAGTTTTCTCCGAAAAATGGTTCAGGAGCTATCTGTCGGCCTACCAGGTTTTTGTTGTATATTAATGGCTGCGAACTTCCAACTAAGTGGCCATTGTTATCGTACACATTTATATCTGTTTGATACATGTATGATAATTCTTGCAAGTCTAAATTCAAATCCTGCGTGTTTACCAACGACAAATCCTGGGTCCAGTAATACATGCCTTGGAGGGCGTTCCGAATGTAAGCTTTCTTATTGTCAATTCCTGTAAGTTGATTTTTTTTATAGCCATTGGTAATGTACGATGCTGAGACATAAAATACCCCCATAAAACTAACCATCAATAATAAAACAAACGCCACTTGATAGCGGGTGCTAAACCCGAGTTTTAGGCTCAAAATTCCATTGTGGCGCATATTTAGCCATATTAATACAACGGAAAGTAAGAGGCAAATTAAAAACGTATATATAAAATAAATAGCATAACTAAACCACTTGTAATTGATAAGTCCAGCTACGATAACTGCATTTTTTTGGTCGGGCTGATAGATATAAAACTGTTTTCCATTGCTTTTAAATTTATAAAACTGCTTGTCGAGAGTTGGGAAAAAGTTTCGTTTTTCAGGGAAACGATAATTTCCACCATTGTAAATCAAGTCATTGTCGCGATATCGAGCAATAGCTATTCCTAAGCGTGTTTGAATGTCGGCTTCGGAGGTAACTAAAAATTTGGGAAAACTATAGCTTTTGAAGTTCTTTCGAGGAAACATGTTGATAAACAAATACAACTCTTTTCCATCCTTCGTTTGCAAGGGGAATAGGCCTTGGTAGGCCATGTCATTTAGTGTAGACGTGAAAGAGTAAAAGTGTGTATTCATAACCTTCACCGACGATTGTTCGATAGCGCTTGCGTATTGATTGTAAATTATACTGTTAGCTAACACAACATTCATTTGAATGTCAAATTTATTCCAATATCCTCTAAAGTAGTTTTCGTTTAAGTAGGAGGTAAGTAAGTCGGTAGAGTCGGGGCTCGATAGTCCACTTGTCAAATACACATCGTTCACTAATTGATAGTCGAGTTCGTTGAGCATAATTTCTGATACTCGATCGTTCTCAACATTTCCATTTATCAGCAAGTTTTCGGCTAAAATGCGGTATTTGTTTTCGGCTTTCTGCTCGGTTAGAGCTACTGAGTTGGCTATAAAAAATAGGGTAAAAATAAAAACCCAAACCAAGGCGTTGATGTAAATGGTCTGTTTTTTGAGTAAGGTGAACGATAAATAGAAACCGAGATAATACAGAATATAGTAAACCGAAACACGTATTAAATCATCGGGTTGAAAAAAGCTAAGAACAGCTGCGATTGTTACAAAGATACCGCTGTTCATTAAAATCGTTTTTCCGATTCCAAACAGCTTTAATAGATGTCTGTGGATTTTAAAGAAGAAAAGGGCAAAAGCTACTCCCCAACTAAAAATAAGAAAGTGTAACCAAACCGAAGCAAAGCTTATGTCTTTAAATTTAAGTAGCGAGAGTGTAATGCCTGAATGCATTACCAGACCTTTGAGAACATAAAAAAACAAGATGTAAAATAGGGTAAGCAATACTAGAAGCAGTAAATTGGCCCACTTTGACTTTAAATTTTGTATGTGTACGTATTTGTAAAAACCATAAGCTGCAGCTACAATAAATGCACTTAATAGCGATAAATGAATTACAGAGGCTAATAAAAATCCAGCCGAGTAATCGAACGACGATGTGACGGAATCGAAAAATAGTAAGGTGGGAAATCTAAAATAAAGCAGTAAAGCTACGATTACAAATGCCGTCAAACTATAAATTAGATATCGTTTGATTGTTAGTTTTTGTCGGCCTTCGCGTGATAATAAACCAACGTAAATAAGTATAAAAAGAATAAATGAGAGTATTGAGAATATAAAACCAATATAACCAATCTCTTGGTTTAATGCAAACTGTTTTGGTTCGATTAAACTAAAAAGGTAGTTACCAATATTATCTGTTACAGCCAGTTTATCCTGTGCATTTCCGAGCTCCACTTCGTAAGCATCGTTAATGTCGAAGTTAGGAGCAAAGCGGTTTTTTAATTGTTCGTTTTCAAATGGGTAGTTGTTTTTAATTCGAATAAGAGCCAGCAAAGTGCCAAATTCCGTTTCAGTGGTGCAGCCTACACAGTGTGCATTACTGGTGTTTATGTACTCCCATTGCCAAGGGGTTTTAAGGTTAATATCTTCAATGTCGGTGTAATTTGCCGACCAAAATTTATATTGTCCTTTATCTATCAAATAATAACTAATATCCGAATCATCGAATTGAAATGTTGTTAAAGAATCGACACCACCACGGATTACTGCATTTTTTAATCGTGCAAGTACATTTACTGCTTTATGTTGTTGTTGTACAAGCTCATTTCGAAACTCGGTAATATCAACACTGGGCGTAGATGATGATTTATATAAAAATTGCGATATGGCAACCCCCGTCAAACAAATGACTAGTGTTGCAATGCGAATTTTATCAGCAATTTTTAATTTCATACAATGATAGATAGTTGCGGTATATGAAAATTATAGACTCTATTGGTGATGGTAAGGTTCACCTTTCAAAATGGTAAAAGCACGGTATAATTGCTCTACAAAAATCATACGAACCATCTGGTGCGAGAAAGTCATTTTTGAAAGTGATAATAAGCCGTTGGCTCTATTGTAGAGCCGCTGCGAAAAACCATATGGCCCACCAACAACAAAAACCATGCGCTTTTGTGTGCCGAGCATTTTTTTCTCAATAAAGCTTGCAAAATCCACCGAACTGTAATGCTTGCCATTTTCGTCGAGCAAAATTACTTCGTCAGTGGTTTCCAATTGTTTCAAAATGAGGTCAGCTTCTTTTTCTTTTTGCTCTTGCTCACTTCTGTTTTTTGTGTTTTTTAGTTCCGGTATCGAATTATATTCAAAAGATGTATAATGTTTTAGTCTGTCTTGATAGTCGTTTTGTAGACTGATTAAATGTGTGTTAACTGTTTTCCCTATTGTTAAAAACACTATTTTCATATGCAAATTTCGTTGATGTGTGTATAATTGGCGTGCTATTTGCAGCAAAATAAAATATCAATAATGTTAGTGTAACTCTGATATTTCTTGTATTTTTGCAGGCACAAATACTTCTGAACTGCAAATATGCAATTTTTTAACGAGAATATAAGCTTTATCTCAAGCTTTTTAGCATATTTAGTTGTTCAGTTATTGATAAACCGAATGTCGGAATTTCTAAAATTTGCTATTAAAAAATAAATGGCACTACGAATGAATAAAATAATTTGAATATGAAACGAACCATGAACAACATCTTTCACAAAGAGATGATTATCCTGTCTTTGTACTTTGAGCTTTGTTCTTTGTTCTAAAAAATAGATACACATGAAAACAATAAAGATTATACTTATTTATCTCTGTTTTTTTTCGGCCAATACGATGCTTTTAGCTCAATCGGCCGATATACCTGCCGATATAGTTTCGGCTCTCGACAATGGAAATGCTGCTCAAATTAATGCGCACTTAGGTGCTAATGTTGAGCTTGTTATAGGTGTTAAAAACGATGTCTTTAGTAAGCAGCAAGCTTCAGGGATAATAAACGAGTTCTTTCAATCGGTTAAAGTTCAATCGTTTCAAGTTATTCATAAGGGAAACAAAGACACAGCTAGTTTTGCTATCGGTACACTTAAAACTACGTCTGGTAGTTATCGCGTCTATGTGCTCACGCGAAAACAAGGAGCTGCATCGTTAATTCAACAATTAAGAATTGAATCGTCCAATGAATGATAATTTGGAACAATTAATAGGGTTGTGGTTTGCCGAAGATATTGGCGACGGCGATCATTCAACGCTTTCGTGTATACCGCAAACTGCTCGCGGTAAGTCGCAGCTTATTGTAAAGGAAAAGGGTGTTTTAGCAGGAGTAGAGGTGGCGCGTAAAGTGTTTAATCATTTCGACCCTGATTTGAAAATGACTGTTTTCATTGCCGATGGAACCCCTGTGGAAGTTGGCGATATTGCATTTGTTGTTGAGGGGCGCATTCATTCTTTGTTGCAAACTGAGCGACTGATGTTGAACTTAATGCAGCGAATGAGTGGTGTAGCTACCCGTACGCAGCAATACGTAAAAGCACTCGAAGGTACCAAAACGCGTGTTCTCGATACGCGTAAAACAACTCCTGGACTTCGATTGCTCGAAAAAGAGGCTGTGAAAATTGGTGGCGGTGTTAATCATCGCATTGGTTTATACGATATGATCATGTTAAAGGATAATCACGTTGACTTTGCAGGTGGAATTAGTCAAGCTATAGAGCGTGCGCGTACTTATTTAATGGAGAACGGCAAGAGCCTCAAGATAGAAATTGAAGTTCGTAACTTTGATGAACTAAATCAGGTGCTAAACGTTGGAGGTGTAGATCGTATCATGCTCGATAACTTTAGCGTTGAAAATACACGTAAGGCGGTTGAGCTTATCGGTGGTCGTTTCGAAACCGAATCGTCGGGCGGAATAACGTTCGAAACGCTACGAAGCTATGCCGAGTGTGGCGTCGATTACATTTCGGTAGGAGCGTTAACGCACTCGGTAAAAGGGCTTGATTTGAGCTTTAAGGCGATGTGATGATGTGATGATGTGATGATGTGATGATGTGATGATGAAAGATTGAAGGAAATTGTAAATCGTAAATAATTAAATAGTAAATTTTCAATACTCCTTACCCAATACTCATAACTGAAAAAATGCTTGTTAAACTATATCCTGACAATCCCAATATTGCTGAAATAAGGCGTATCGCATCACTACTTAAGAGTGGGGGTATAATCATTATGCCTACCGATACGGTATATGCTTTTGCTTGCGATATTTTTAATCATGCAGGTGTTGAGTTTATCGCAAAAATCAAAAATCACGACATGCGACGAGCTAATCTTTCGTTTGTTTGTCATGAGTTGAGCGAAGTGAGCGAATATGCTAAAATGGACGATACGGCCTTTCGTTTGATGAAAAATAACCTTCCAGGTCCATTTACGATCATTCTGCCTGGTAATAGCAGGTTGCCAAAGTTGTTTAAGAATCGCAAAACAGTAGGTATTCGTATTCCAGCCAACAATATTGTACTCGATTTAGTGCGCGAGTTAGGCAATCCAGTAATGGTAAGTTCCATTTTTACCGATGATCACACTACCGAGTACATTACCGACCCCGAATTAATCGAAGAGAAATACGGGCATCAAGTTGATTTGGTGATTGATGGTGGTTTTGGCGGTTTAGACCACTCAACTATTATTGATTGCACCAGCAGCGAGCCCGAAATTATTCGACAGGGAGCGGGTGAATTACTGTAAAATATTTTTTACTGATTCAATATATCAACAATATCATTGCTGAAAAAGAAATCGCACCTGCGGTTAGGTCTATATTGCACTTGCGGTTGAATAACTTTGCCTTTTCCGTTGGCAATAATTCGACCATCTTCAATTCCCCAAACAGTTACAAGCTCTTTTTTAACGCGTTCGGCGCGTCGTAGACTTAGCTTTTCGTTGTATGCAGCATCGCCCAAGTAATCGGTATAACCACGTACTTCAACCAGTAACGATTGGTCTTTTTGCATGCGTTGTGCTATTTTGCTAATGGTTACTAGCGCCAAATCATCCAATGATATTTTATCAAAATCAAAATATACCGAAGGAATTTCATCCCCTGCGTTTGTTGAGTAGGTTTTATCGCCTGATTTCGAAATCATAATAGGAAGCGGACGACCATGAAAATCAACTGCCGTATTTGGAGCTGTGTTGGGGTCGAGGTCACGGATGTCAATTACACCATCGTTGTCTGAGTCGGGTCCAATATTGCTGATCATGGCTTCGAGTTTATCCAAGCGAGGAATAATTGCATCTACTTTTTTCTCAACCTTCTCCACTTTCGATTTTATGGCGTCCATTTCGCCCCTCAAACCTGCAATTTGTTGTAGGCTTTCCTCAGGCTCCCAGTCTCTTGTGCTTATGTTCATGAGGTGGTCGCGTTTTATTGAACCAATTTTGTAGCGCAAATAGATGGTTCCTGCTCCAATATAATCGTTTGTTACGCCATTCCAATTTAAGTAAGTCACTCCCTCTAAGTTGTCCTTTGCATAGGAACGGTAGTGTACTTTTGCACCAATAGCAAATGGTTTCGAAAAATTATATTCCATTGATATGATAACTGGATTAGTAACAGCTGCTCCATAGCGCAATACTTTTCCATCGGCTACCAATAGCACGGGGCGAACTTGTCCATTGTATTTATTGTCGATGTAAGTTGTGTTATCAGCCACTTTGCTGTTGTCGGCTTGGTTTCTAACATCGTATTTGTAATGTGCGTATCCAACTCCTACGGCAACCGAAAAGCTTAGTTTGTAATTTTTGCGAGGGAAAAATAATTTGCTCAGATTAACAGCGCCCATTAAACTCCCAGAGTTTAAGTCGGTGTTGATGTTGATGGGTATCGGACTGTTGTTTGATGCGCGTAATGGAAAGTGATAGGCATCTAGGCCTATGCTCCACGCTGGAGTTAGGTTGTAATCCAAATTGATGCCGTATGTGGTGTTGCGAAATGAAGTTGGAAATAGGGATTGAAGACGTTGGTTGATGTCGCCGTCGAAATAGTTGTAGCCATATTCGGCTGTTAATGACCAACGTGCAATTTTTTTACTTTGCGAAAATAATACAGTTGGCAACAAAAGCACTATTATGAAACTAAATTTCCGGATGTTGTGCATTGAAAATTTTTTTTGGTGTAGTTTTATATTATATGGATGCATTGTTTTTATTAAGTGGCTGAAAACAAAACGAATGTGTTCTTGTCGATAAACAAAATCTTTCAAATTGATTCAACTAATAGTATGTGTATGAATCATCAACTAGGTTTAAAACTGCATTCTTATTTTAGTATACAATATTAACCCTACAAAAATAAATAAAAAATTCAATTAATATACTCTTTTTTGTGAGAAATAATAATTAAATAAATAAATTTCAAACTACTGTATTTTTAAGTATCACAAAAACAGTTGTTTATGTTTTGTGTGATTGTGTTTTTTGTAAATTTAATTTTTTATTCATAGCTGAAAATGATAATCTGTATCCTAAAATTGAGTTCCTTAGTCTACTTTTTTTGTAATTGATAAAGCTTGAAATTGACATTTAACAATAAAAAAAATAATAATATTGCAGTTGCTAAATTATTGTGTGAGTGCTTACGATAGTTTGCAAAAAAAAAGAGCTACAAATTCATGTAGCTCAATGTTTTATTGTGAAATTGATTTGAACGATTTTAAAAACGTTCTCTTATTATTTTACGATTTCAACTTTTTTAGTTGCGCCGAGTGATGTGTTTCTTTTATCCACACTTTCAACTAGCTTCAAGGCAATTTCGTGAAAGGCTAATCCGCTTAAACTGTCGGTGTTACATGCAATAGGTTTACCTGCATCGCCTTGTTCGCGAATACTCTGAACAATTGGGATTTGACCAAGTAAAGGAACTTCCAATTCTTCGGCCAAGCGTTTGCCGCCGTCTTTACCAAAAATATAGTATTTGTTTTCGGGCAATTCGGCAGGTGTAAACCAAGCCATGTTTTCAATTAAGCCTAATACAGGTACATTTACTTTTTCGTTGGTAAACATATCGGCTCCTTTGCGGGCATCAGCTAGCGCCACTTCCTGAGGTGTTGTTACAATCACAGCTCCTGTAATGCCAAGCGTTTGCACTAAGGTAAGGTGTATGTCGCTTGTTCCTGGTGGAAGGTCCATTACAAAGTAATCGAGTTCACCCCAGTGTGCATCGTTTATGAGCTGTTTCAAAGCGTTACTTGCCATGCTACCACGCCATACCAGTGCATTGTTTGGGTCAACAAAAAAACCGATGGATAACATTTTTACACCGTATTTTTCAATTGGCAATAGATATTGTTTACCGTCAATTTCTTCCATTTCTGGTCGAGCATCCTCCACGCCAAACATTTTGGGCATGGATGGCCCGTGAATATCGGCATCGAGCAAGCCCACTTTGTAGCCCTGGGCTGCGAGTGCAATGGCAAGGTTCGACGAAACGGTGGATTTACCTACGCCACCTTTGCCCGAAAATACGGCAATGATGTTTTTTACATCAGGAAGTGTGCTCACCACTTTTGGTCTGGGTGCTTCTTTCATTTCAATGGCAATATTGCCTTTGATGTCCACAGTTTCACCCACGTAGGTTAATATCGCTTGCTCGGCAGCTTTTACCACCGATTTAGCAAAGGGGTCATTGGCTTTATCGAAAACGATGGAAAACGATACCTTTTGATCTTGAATGCGCATGTCGTCTTTCACCATGCCCGACGAAACGATGTCTTTACCCGTGCCTGGATAGCGAACATGCACCAATGCATCGAGTATTAATTGAGGATATAATGTCATTTTTAATTGTAAATTATGAATGGTTAATTGTCAAATAATAACTAATAAATGAGAGTAGATAGTTGCTTAATGAATTGAGGCTTGTTTTGTTCAACGGGAATATTGAAAATAACAATTATTATAGATGGCTTAAAAGTGGCAGTATTATTTTGTTGTTCGTAGCTACTATCTCTTTGCCAAATAAGTAGGTTTCGCCACCCTTGTAGTCGGAAACTTTGCCACCAGCTTCTTTTACGAGAAGTGCACCTGCTGCTACATCCCAGGGTTTGAGGCTGTATTCCCAAAATGCATCAAAGCGTCCACAGGCTACATAGGCTAGGTCGGCTGCTGCTGACCCCAACCTACGAATGCCTCGTGAGTTGGTCATTGCCCACTTAAAAAAGGAAATATATTGATCCATACGACTGAAATCGGCGTAAGGGAATCCTGTAGCTAATAGGGCGTGTTGTATGTCGGTCTTGTTCGAAACGGTAATTTTTTTGCCATTTAAATAGGCACCTCCTGCTTTCCAGGCATAAAAACACTCGTCGTGTCCAACTTCGTATACTACGCCAACAACGAGTTCATCATTATCCATCAGGGCGATACTTACCGAATAAATGGGCAAGCCGTGTATGTAGTTTGTAGTGCCATCGAGTGGGTCAATTATCCAATTAAAACGCTCGCCGCGTGTGTTGTTGGTGCCTTCTTCGGCTATAAAACCGGCATGGGGCAGTAAGGCTTGTAGTTCGTCGATAATCAGCTTTTCAGAGCTTTTGTCAACGTAGCTAACCAAATCGTGTAGACCTTTGTGCTCAATTTTTGAATCGTCAAACCCTATTCGTTCATTGGCCATAAAAACACCCGCTTTTCGCGCAATGACGCAAACCGAATGTGTAAGTTTTTCTAAGTTTAACTGCATTATAATTGATTATTTAAATGTTATTTCCAGTTTTTATAGGGGTTTGAGATAAGATAAGAGTTGTAGTAGTGTTTGTTGCCTGTTAGCTCTTTGCCTAGCCATGCTGGTTTTTCAAATTCATCATTTTCTGTTTCTAGCTCAATTTCGGCCATTACAAGCCCTTCATTCTCGCCCAAAAACTCATCTATTTCGAAAACGAAGTGGCCACATCGAACTTCAAATCTATTTTTCTCGATCATGCCGGGCTCACATAGTTTAAATAAATCCTGTGCTTCGGTAGTGCTTATTTCTTTTTCCCATTCAAAACGTGTGGTGCCATTTTCGTTACTTAAACCTTTAACGGTGAGGTAGGCCTTGTCGCCTTTTTGACGTACTCGAACCGAACGCTCTGGTTGCGACGAGAGATAGCCTTGTTTTACCAACGTGTTTGTAAATGCTTCTTGTTTATAAGCATCAGAAAGTACTAAAAATTTTCGTTCTATTTCAAAAGCCATAGCATGTATTGTTGCAAAGGATGATAGCGTATATTGATCACAAAATTAATGAAACATATCGGTTTGCTAAAATTTCAATAGAACTATGTTTATCTTTTTTTGTGCTAAAATTAAATGATAAATGTGTTATATTTATCGAAAATCAATAAATATTATTGGAAATATAAATAATTATACCTTACTTTGTCAAAAAATATTGGCGTGTAAACCTAACATATTTAAAACAAACACTTTATGAATTTTACTAAATTGCTATTATTAAGTGCAGTACTTTTTGCTGTTACTTTTGTTAATGCACAACAAGCTCCAACGGTTCCTATCGACCCAAGTATTCGATATGGCAAATTGGCAAATGGCTTAACTTATTACATTAAAGCGAATAAACAGCCTAAAGATCGTGCTGAGTTTTTTATAGCTCAAAATGTGGGAGCCATTCTTGAAAATGACGATCAGGATGGTTTAGCGCACTTTTTGGAGCACATGGCTTTTAATGGGACTAAAAACTATCCTGGAAAAGGCCTGATTAATTATATGGAATCGATAGGAGTGAAGTTTGGTGTTAACATCAATGCGTATACTTCGCTCGACGAAACAGTGTACAACTTGTCGGATGTGCCTACACTTCGCGAAACGGTGATTGATAGTGCATTATTAGTATTGCACGACTGGTCGAGCTTTATTTCGCTCGAAGGCAAGGAAATTGATTCGGAGCGTGGTGTTATTCGTGAAGAATGGCGTACAGGTGCTGGCTCTGAGCGTCGCATGTGGAGAGAGTCGAACAAATATAAGTATGTTGGCTCGCAATACGCTAAACGCGATGTAATTGGCGATACTGCTGTTATCAATAATTTCTCACACAAAACGCTTCGCGATTATTACAATAAATGGTATCGTCCCGATTTACAGGCCATTTTAATTGTTGGTGATGTAGATGTGGATAAAGTAGAGGCAAAAATCAAAACGATGTTTGCCGATATCAAAGCGAAACCAAACGCAGGAGAACGACCAATTTACGAAATTGCGAACAATGTTCAACCTATTATCTCAAAAGTTTCTGACCCTGAAGCACGTTTTACACGCATTGAGTTGGAATACAAACACGATGTAATGCCTACTGATGTTAAATTATCGTTGAATGGTTACATGGTGAATGTACTTAATCAGTTAATTTCAACTATGATGGGTAATCGTTTCGATGAAATTACGCAACAAGCTAATGCTCCTTTTGTTGGTGGATATGCTAGTTACTCGGAGTTGGTAAAATCGAAAGATGCTTTCCAATTGTTGGCAGTGCCTAACGAGGGTCGCGAGTTGGAAGGTTTGAAAGCTTTGTTCTTGGAGGCCGAAAAAATGAAACGTTTTGGATTTACAAATGCTGAATTCGAACGTGCTAAAACGAACATGCTTAAAGGAATGGAAAATGCATACAACGATCGCGAAAATCAAAAGAACAACAGCTTGGTTCGCGAGTATGTGCGTCACTTCCTCGATAGCGAAGTGATTCCAGGCGTTGAGTGGGAATACCAAACACTTCAACAATTGTTACCACGTATTAATGTGGCTAATGTAAATCAAATGGCCAAACAATATATTACCGACGAAAACTTGATTATCTCGTTTATGTCGCCCGAAAAAGCAACGGTAAAAATTCCTTCGAACGATGAAATTCTTGCTGCACTTGCCGAAGCTAAAGCTGCTAAACTTGAAGCCAAAGCCGAAGAGGACATGAACAAACCATTAATTGAGAAAGTGCCTGCTGCTGGTAAAATTAAAAAAACAACTACTAATGCTGCTTATGGTACTACCGAATGGGTTCTTAGCAATGGTGTGAAAGTTATTTTAAAACCTACTACCTATAAAAAAGACGAAGTGTTGATGTCGGCCTATAGTGATGGTGGTAGCTCAAAAGTGAAAAATATCGACGATGTATACTCGGCTGCGGTTGCTGCTGGCGTTGTTTCGAACAATGGTTTAGCTAATTACAATGCAATTGAATTAGGTAAATTGCTTACAGGTAAAATTGCGACTGTTAATCCAGCTATCTCGCTTTACGAAGAAGGTTTCAACGGAAGCTCATCGGTAAAAGATATGGAGACCATGCTTCAGTTGGTTCACTTGTACTTTACAGCTACTCGTAAAGACGATAATGCATTTGCTTCGATGATCAATATGTACAAAGCTACACTCTCAAACGCAGCTACCGATCCGCGCAAAGCATTTAGTGATAGTATTTCGAAAACAGTATCGAACAATCACCCTCGTAACATTACATTGAGTCTTGATTTATTGGAAAAAATTAATCAAGATCGTGCGTTGGCTATTTTCAAAGAGCGTTTTGCTAATCCTGCCGACTTTACATTTGTGTTTGTGGGTAATGTAGATCCTGCCGATGCTGCTCTTCAAAAAGCTATTGTTACTTATTTAGGTGGTTTAAAAACTACCAAAGCAAAAGAATCGTTTACTGATTTAAACATCCGTAAACCGCAAGGTAAAGTAGTGAAAGAATTTGTTCGTCCAATGAAGGTGAATAAATCTTCGAACTATATTTTATACAGTGCCCCTATGGCTTTCAATGTACAAAACCGTACTACAATGACTGCTATTGGTAGTGTGTTGAACATGCGTTACCTCGAAAGCATTCGCGAAAAAGAAGGTGGCTCGTACGGTGTTGGCGTTCGTGGTGGTATTAGCAATACCCCAGTTAGCGAAGCTAGCATTATGATGCAGTTTGATACCGACCCTGAAAAACAAGCGAAACTAATGGGTATTATTCATGCTGAAGTTGCTGAAATCGTTAAAAATGGTCCATTGGCCGACGACTTGCACAAGGTAAAAGAAAACATGCTTAAAAAGTATACCGAAGATGTTGAAAACAACAACTGGTGGCAAGCAGCTGTAGTGCGTTATTACCAAGATAAAATCGATTTATTGAAGGACTACAAAGCATCTGTTGAGGCTTTAACTCCAGCTATGATTCAAAGCACATTGAAATCGATTGTCGACAAAGGCAATGTAATTGAAGTGGTAATGAAACCCGAGATTAAATAAAAGCATTTAATTAGGTCAAAAAAAGATAGAAGCAAAATAATCTGCCCCCAAAAAGTTGGACGGATTAATAATTAGAATTTAATTGGACTGAGTTCGGAACATAACCGGACTTAGTCCTTTTAGTTTTTGTTTGATTCTGAAGTTGTTATAATAATAAATATAATTTTAAAGTTCAGTTTCAAAATGTTTGATAGAAGAGACCTTCTGCAAAAATAGCAAATCTGATTTGAGAATGCCAAAAAAGTTTTCCATTACAGCATTATCTAAACAATTCCCTTTACGAGACATACTTTGAGTTATACCTGTGTTTTTCAACGCATTTTGATAGGCCGAGTGATGTTAAGGACCGTATAGTTTAAGACCTATTTAGTCAAATATTTATGGATAAGATTATAAAGTTAAAAGCCAGCATTGATCCAATTGTGAAATTATCGGACGATGCTTATATTGTATTTAGTGATGCTTTTGAGATTGTGAAAATCAAAAAAACGACTACTTTTTAAACCAGGGGCAAGTATGCAACTTTTTAGGTTTGCTATTGTCGGGCGTTATGATTTATACCAAAACGGTTGAAAGTGGAGATGAGATAACCATCTATTTGGGCGTGGTGGGCATGTCGCTTCGCAATGCGTTTGCAGGTAATCAGGATGCTAAATATCGTGATGGAATGAACGAGTACGACATCAACATCCGCTTGGATGAGTTTGATCGGAAAAGCGCATCGGATGTATCTGGTTTTATATTTGTAAATAGCAAAGGGCAAAACATTAGGCTTTCGCAGTTTGCAACCATTACCCAAAGTACAGGACCAAGTATGGTGGAGCGTAAAAATCGTCGTACGTCGGTAACGCTTATTTGGTTGTTGATAAAATTCAGCAGAAGCTTTCTCGAAAAAGCAAATTGGAGGAATAAGTTGCGCGTACCAAGTTAATATACTAGCATCTAAAGCATTCAAAAGGGGTAATTGATAAAAAACCTATATCTTTGCAATACAATTTTTAAAACTTGTAAATGAAAAGATTGAAATTACCCCTTTTTGCCCAAATCCTTATCGGAATGCTTTTGGGTTTGGTTGCCGGATTTTTATTTCTAGCAATTGATGCACAGTTGTTTGTAACTGATTGGATAAAACCTTGGGGAGTCATTTTTATTCGTTTGCTCAAACTGATTGCCATTCCGCTCGTATTTGTGTCGTTAATCAAGGGCGTTGCAGGTATGAAGGATTTAAAGAAACTCTCCAGTATTGGCATTCGAACGGTCATTCTTTACCTGGCAACTACCTTTTTTGCGGTGTCGTTGGGTATGGGGGCTGTTAGTTTGGTTAAGCCAGGTAAGGTGTTCAGCAAAGAGCAATCAGCCTACTATATGCAAAAATTCAGTGCCGATAGTCCTTCGCAGGTACAGCCTGAGCAAGCCCTTAAACCGATGGACTACCTAGTAAATCTGGTTCCCGAAAATGTTTTTAAAGCAGCAGGCGATAATAGTAATATGTTGCAAATAATACTCTTGGCCATGTTGGTTGGAATGGCGATAGTGGTGTTGGGAACCGAAAAAACACAAGCCTTCACAGCCCTTATCGATGCAACGGAATCGATTATTTTAAAAATTATTGATTTTATAATGCAAGTAGCACCCATAGGGGTATTTGCGTTGTTGGCAGGTTTGGTTGTCGATTTCTCGGGCGATAGTGCCATGTTTTCGGCTTTAGGGATGTATGCTCTTACCGTTGTTGTATCGTTGATCTTTTTAGCCTATGTGTTTTATCCTACGCTTGTTTCAATATTTACCAGCATAAAATATGGTTCCTATCTGAAAGCCATTTTTCCTATTCAATTATTGGCTTTTTCAACTAGTTCGAGCAATGCCACGCTGCCATTTACGATGGAGCATAGTCAAAAAGCATTGGGAATCTCCGAGGAAACGGCATCGTTTGTGTTGCCACTTGGTGCAACCATCAATATGGATGGTACCAGTTGTTATCAGGCAATTGTGGTGTTGTTTATCGCTCAGATATTCGGCATCGACTTGACAATTTCGCATTATGTGATGATACTTATGCTTACTGTACTAGCTTCCATTGGTACAGCTGGAGTACCTGGCGCTAGTATTGTAATGACCGTAATGGTGATGGCGGCCGTTGGTATTCCGGTTGAAGGAATATCCATTGTGTTGGGAATCGATCGTCCATTAGATATGCTACGAACAGTGGTAAATGTTACGGGCGATACCTTCGTGGCTACTATTATCGATAAAAAATCAATCAAAACAAATCGATCTGTTTAATGTTTTTCTGTTTTACCCGCGGAAATTCTGTACTTGATAGCTAATTAGCTGAATTTGCAGTTGATTTTAATGTAAATATTGTAAAACACTATCTTTGTAGTGTAGTTGTGCGATAGCATGAATCAATTGCTCCCACTCGTGAGTTTATTCTAACTGTCGAACTTGAATGCAACTGTTCTTAGGTTAATACACAAAATGAGTACAGCTCCTGCATGACTCAGTTAAAATCTATCGCATTATTAGATGGTTATCGAGGATATTTCACAATTCATACTACCCAATTTATTGAAGTTCGAGAAGCTGGCTATTCGTTTCTTTAAGCGGAAATGGCGCGCAAAACTACTCTTTCGGTTCTTCTCGCCTCACTTACTCAAAAACGCGGTGCCTGGCCTTCTTATTGCTGTATTTTTTAGATCTATCTGGCTTCTTGTGCTTTCGCATGCTTTTGTCGACGCTTAAATTGTCGAATTTCAAGCTAAATATTAGCATAAATACTACTACATTTTGATGAAATGCTTACAGATACTTGTGGGCTTAAAGGTTAAAAGCGATCTGTGAATAGTTAATAAAGGTTTCAGGTCGTTTCTTGTTTAGCTTATTCTAGACTTAAAATCAAAATATTATTGCTCAAGTTTGTTTTTGCGGCTAATTCATTTGCTACAAACTTTGATTTAATGTAGTATTTACTACAATTGAAATTCAATTTTATTAATCTCTAGGCTTTATTAATTATAGTATTACTACAGAACGATATTTGTTGCTTTGTTTGTTATATTGTTGTTTGTTAGGTGTTTGTGTTGCTTTAATGCCTTTTTTTAGCCTGCTTATTCGCTTTTTAACTACAGTGTATTTGTCTTCTTTTTATAGCTGATTTAGGTCCATTATTCGTTTTAACAATTGAGTCTTGTAAATATTTTATTAGAATAAAATTGCATTGGCCTATTTATTACAACTACATAGATGCAATACTACACATACTATTCTATTTTAAAAATGGATTGTATACTGTAATTTTAGCTAACCAAAATAAGCGAACCCAATGAGGCACCTAATTCAATATTGTACAATATTCTTTTTTGCATTTTTTGCTGTACAAGCATTAAACGCACAAAAAATTGATGTGCAATGGTTTGATGCTTCCTTAAATTATGCTCCAGGTTCATCGGTTTCAGTTATTATTAATCCTACCGATACTTTTTCTTTAAATAATGCATTTTTTCTCGAATTGTCCGATGCTTCAGGTAGCTGGGGCTCACCTGTTGTTTTGAAATCGGTAAATGAGTTTTATGTACCTGTAATGAATGGTATTTTACCTTTATCAACACTGCCCGGGAGATATAAACTTCGTGTACGCTCTACTAATCCAGTGTGGACTGACGAAACTCCTTCGTTTAATGTAGTGGCTGGAGTAGCACCACAACTTCCTGTTTTTCGTTCAACATTAGGCGTAAGTTCAACCTATTTTAATTGTCAGAGTAGCAATGTTGGTTTTACAATGTTTGGATCGCTAACACAGCCCAATAACTCTACTACCAATGTGATGGGGCAATCGCAACGAATGGTATATGTTGACGAAACAAACTATGTGAAGGCCGACACCTATGATGTATTATTAATTGATGTGCTAACTAAAAATCAACGTGTATTAACCCATGCCGATAAAACAATTTATTTACCAGCCGATTTGGGCTTAGGGACCTATGTGCTTCAGGTAGCTCATACCAACACCGTTTCAACTGTAAGCAGTTGTGTGTTTTTGTTTCATGGCAATGGTACTAACTTAAGTAATGCTAGTAGCGAAGAAATTTGTGTGAAAAATGCAGTATCGTTTGGCGTAGATATGACTCAGAGTGGACTTGGACGTAACTACAAGGGTTCAAAATACAGTATTAATTTTGGCGATGGTTCAACAGTACAACAATATACCCAACAACAGTTGATGGAGGATCCAAACCTCGAACATACTTTTAATAGACCATCATGCTCCGAAACTGGAAGTGCGTTTAATGTTCAAATTCAGTTGCTTAATAAAGGACTTTCGGGCTCGTGCGATGCTTTTGTGAAAAATGGGAATGGTACCGAAAAATCGGTGAATGTAAGTTTACCACCAACAGCCGATTTTAAAGCGCCTTTAAGTAGCTGTGTAAATAAATCGCTCTTTTTGGAAAATACCACTATCCCTGGTTTTTATGGTACCATGGGATGTAAAGATGGCTCGAATTTTTATTGGTATTACAAAGCTCCAGGCGATGCCGAATTTACTTCGGTAACGGATAAAAGCTGGATAAATGCTAAAAATAGCCTTACAGTGCCTGCTTCGTTGTTAACTACAGCTGGTTGTTGGACTTTTAAAGTGGAAGCGCAAAATCAAGACTTGTGTCAAACGCTAACCACAAATGAAAAGGTAGTTGTGATCGAAGGGCTTGTTGCATCTAGCTTTACTGCTTCTTCCGATTCTATTTGCGTATCTAATAGCGTAAATTTCAGCATCGATCCGTCCATATTACCTACCACTTGTTCAAAACCCGTATTTACGTGGGTGGTTACTCCTGAGTTGCCTGCAAATAGCAATGGGTATGTGATTAGTGCAGGAGCTACGGCTGCCGATATTCAATTTACTAAACCTGGTGTATATCTTGTTAAATTGAAAGTTGTTAATGCTTGTAGTACTGTTGTTTCGGAAGCTCAAAAAGTGTATGTGGCTGGTGGTGCAGGAGTGAAGTTTACAAAATCGAACCATTCGGTTTGTGTGGCCGAAAATACAAATTTCGTTCTTGATTTAGCATCAACCGATATTAAACCTATTTATAATGTAAATTTTGGTAAGATAGGTGGTTTTAGTTGGATAGTAAGTGGTGCTGGTGTTACTGCTGCCGATTATCGTTTTGTCAACAATACAACTGTAAATTCGGAATTTCCAGTGATTGAATTTGCGGCAGGTAAAGTTTATCAGTTGAAAGTAGCTGTTCAGAGCGAATGTGCTTTAGGTGCAGCTGATTCGATGTTTTTGGATGTAAATGAGATTCCCGAATTGCAACTTGCTACTACTAGTCAAACTATTTGTAGTGCAACAAGTATATCCGAAATTGTGTTGGCCGATAGTTTAGATAAAGGAAGTTTTAATTGGAGCATTACGAAGCCTGCTAGTTTAATCACCAACATGGCAAATGGTAAAGGCATTCAAATACCAGCCGCAGTAATCACCAATATTTCGGATACCGTAGCGGTTTTAAACATCACCATTACACCTACATCGGGTATTTGCTCAGGGAGCGAAATCAGCTATCAAATAGCAGTGTTACCTAATCCAGCAGTGGCTGATGTGCCTAATAAAACAGTATGCCATAATGCTTTGACATCTATCGTGTTTAACCCGCTTATAAATACAGCGAATCAAGTGGTTAAATGGACTGCATCGAATACAGCCATTGGTTTACTAGAGTCGGGTACAGGAGATATTCGATTTACAGCTCAGAATACGTCCAACACTATTGCACAATCTACCATCAGTTATACGATCGAAACTGCATTAAACGGTGTAGTTTGCAGCAGTGAAGTGAAAACTTGTGTGATCACTGTATTGCCTGAGCCACAATTTAATACCTTAAATAATCGACTATTGTGTGCTGGCGAAAAACAAGCAGAAACAAGCTTCACAACTCAAAATACAGCAGTATCGCAACGATACGTATGGACAGTTAGTGGTGATTCGATCGGTTTGCCAACTAGCGGTGAAGGAAATCTACCTGCGTTTACAGCACTAAATAATACCAACAGAGTGCTTCAGGCAGTGGTGAGCGTGGTAGCTACCTTGCAATCGGACAGCGCAGTTTGTTCAGCTGCACTATCTGAGTTTACAATTACGGTAAATCCTACAGCTACTGCTCGTTTTACTGGCGAAACAAGTCTTTGCTTGGGTTCTATTGATACACATATTAAAATTGTAGCTCAAAATGGTCGCGCACCTTATCGCATTAGCTATAGTTTGAACGGTGGCGAGGCCATGCAAGTTTCAACAACCGTGGGCAACGATACCATTGCTATTGATGTGCCAACAAAT
>Ga0209398_1000137_pt1 | contig 54526 bp, 43 predicted proteins | sample AshMeaBigSpring_FD_184125 | JGI IMG/M metagenome (GOLD analysis project Ga0209398, IMG submission 184125) | Groundwater microbial communities from Big Spring, Nevada to study Microbial Dark Matter (Phase II) - Ash Meadows Big Spring (SPAdes)... | ecosystem: Environmental > Aquatic > Deep...
AAGATAGCTTTCCTGATGATGGTATGCTGGATGTGGTGGAAAAAATCTTTACGCTCAGTCCTAATCCTACCACTGATCTATCCACAGCCAGTTTCTATAATCCCATCAGCAGAAATGCTTCTGTACTGTCCATATTCTCCCTCAGCGGGCAGGAAATACAACGGGTGGCGCTGGAAAGAGGGCAGAGGGATATAAAACTCTCCTTGGGAGATTTTAGTACGGGCATCTATCTGGTGAGTTATATGAGTGAAGGTCGTATCTTACAGAGTGAGAGATTAGTGGTCCCCTGAGCTGATATTTGGTATGCTTTCCACCGAGTATAGGGTTGTAGTTATGGACATTTTTCATGAGAAAGATTATTTTCGGTTTGGCAGTAAGAGGCTGGCTATATTGCTATAGTTGGATGCATTTATGCAAAACCATATAGCTTCTTATCCTTAAGGGTTTATATCCGGCAGTAGGCTAGTGCTGAAATAACCATTCATCCTTACTTTCATGGGTGCCTTACGCACACCTAGAAATTTGTAAAGACAGCACTCCCAGTATGGCAATTTCTTGTTTGCGGGCAAGGGGCAGGCAGAATTAGTTTTATGGATGAGAAGCCTTTTAGCCACTTACAATGATTAAGCTACGGCCTCAGTAATTTTCACCTTATCATATTCTCTGCTGTGAAGTTTTTCTGCTACGGCACTAAAAGCCTGAAGCGTGTGGAGGATTTGATCAGGGGTATGATCGGCAGTGGGGATAAGGCGAAGAAGAAGTTGCCCTTTCGGGATCACCGGATAGATTACTGCTGAGCAGAAAATACTGTATTTATCGCGCAATTCGGTAATGAGCATAATCGCTTCATTTACGGATCCGCTGAGATATACCGGCGTAACCGGACTATTTGTAGCTCCCAGATTAAAACCCCGCTCACGGAGACCATGTTGCAGCTGGATTACATTATCCCAAAGTTTTTGTTTGAGTTCTGGACATCTACGCAGGAGTTCCAATCTTTTTATATTTCCTTCTACGATGGGCATGGGTAATGATTTTGCAAAAATCTGCGAACGCACGTTATATCGGAGAAAATCTATCACTGTTTTAGGGCCACATATAAAACCACCGATGCTAGCCATAGACTTAGCAAAGGTGCCAAAATAAATATCTATCTCATGTTGTACTCCTTGTGCTTCGCCGGTACCCATACCGGTATCGCCCATGGTGCCAAAGCCGTGTGCATCATCTACCAGCAGCCGGAAAGAGTACGCTCGCTTAAGAGCAGCTATTTCCTTTAGTTTGCCCTGGTCTCCCCCCATCCCAAAGACTCCTTCTGTGATAACGAGGATACATCCATCTGTGTCCTCGAGCATTTCAGTGGCCCGTATCAATTGTTTTTCGAGACTGACTAGGTCATTATGACCATATACCAGCCGCTTGCCCAGGTGCAAACGCACCCCATCTATGATGCAAGCGTGTGCCTCGGCATCATAAATCACGATATCATTGCGGGTGAGCAGGGCATCTATGGCACTCATTATGCCCTGATATCCAAAATTAAAAAGTACAGTGGCTTCCTTCTGTAAAAAAGAGGAGAGATCGGCTTCCAGACGGTCATGAAGATCGGTATTCCCGCTCATCATACGAGAGCCCATAGGATAGGCTAAACCCCAGCGGGCAGCAGACTCGGCATCTGCCTGGCGCACTTCCGGATGATTGGCTAATCCCAAATAATTATTAATACTCCAGTTTATAATTTTCTGGCCCTTAAAGGTCATTTTAGTTCCCAGGTCCCCTTCGAGCTTAGGAAACATATAATTCTCATGGGCGAAATGAGAAAACTGGCCCAAAGGTCCCTTTTTCTGGGCTAATTTTTGGAATAGATCTTGCATAAAATTGATAAATGTCAAGCAAAATTAAGAATTATTCTGGATACTTTCCAAATTCCTACTGGATATTAATCAACTATTATTAAAGATTCTCTAGGTGAGCAAAAAGGGTAAGAGTAAAGGAAGTGGATTTAGGAGCTATGGAATATTAGTATGCCTATTCTATTCCATAGGAGATTTCTGGGCTGAGGCGGAGTTCTGAGGGTGATCGGCTGTATGCGATAGCGATAGAAACGGATAGCCCGCACGGTGAGCCCTGAGGCTCAACGGAGGACTAGGAGTGGATAGCGCGGCGGTGGAATAAAGGCCTCCAAGAAAGGGCCACCGCATCGCCCAGAATTGATAATAACCGGGACGCAAAATAGGCTTCCATAAAGACGTGTAAAGAACGCGAAATAAGCGTCTTATGGCTAAAGGCTTTTACTATCTGATAAGGGTAATATTTCCCTTTTCTTTTAGTGGGAGGCCATCCGGAGTACGGGCAGTGAGGACAAATACATATACTTCTATAGGCTGGGGTTTGCCGCGAAAATAGCCATCCCACCCAATAGCGGGATCATGCGTTTCAAACAACAAGTCCCCCCAGCGATTGTATATTCTGAGTATGATACTACTGAGCCCAAAGCCTAATATAGAATACACATCATTAAATCCATCGCCGTTAGGGCTAAAGGCATTAGGAAGGGATAGCGCATACTCATCGTCTATATATACTTCATCACAATAGATGTCCTCACATCCCACTCCCTCTTCTGTGGTAGTGAGGCAGATGGAATAGGTGCCAGCTAAATCATAGGTATGCACGGCATCTGTAGTGGTATCTGACTGTCCATCGCCGAAATCCCAGTGATAGCTAAGGGTTGCACCAGCAGAGGAGGCGGTACTGGCATTCGTAAAACTAATAGGCACATTCACGTGTGTGGAGTCGGGACTTAGCTGGAACAGTGCCTGGGGCGAGTCGTAAGCAGTAAATGAAGTGCTGACACTGGCGGTGATATTGCAGGTGTTGTAGTCTATAACGGTGAGGGAGATCTCATAAGTACCACTGGCCGGTGGGCTAAAACTTATTTCGGCAGCTGTGCTATAAGGTATAGTGCCAGATGGGGATATATTCCACTCATAATTCTGAGCCGGATAGAGCGAATAAAATGTCAAATCTGCCGGCAAACATACGTCTTGGGCGGTATTTAGAGCTGCTGATACGGTAGGATTATCCGGCAAGGTGATGGACAGTGTGCTTATGCTCTGCACAAAGCAGGGAGAGGCACCGGTGAGGGTAAGCGAGACATTATAGGTACCACCGGTGGCGTACTGGTGCTGTGGATTTTGCTCAAAAGAACTAGCCCCATCGCCAAAAGACCAGATGTATGTATAGGTTGCGGATGGACCCGCATACTGGCTAAGGTCTGTAAATGGGACATTATATCCCTGACACATGGCCGGTATAGCTGCGCTGAAGGCTGCAGTGATCGTCTCGGCAATGTCCAGTATGTGTACAGCCGTATAGGCCGTATCTGCCAGATTACAGCTATTAGGATCGGATACGATGAGCTGCACATCGAAATCTCCGATGGTGGTATAGGTGTGGCTGGGTTCAAATTCCGTGCTGGTACCGCCATCTCCAAAATCCCAAAAAAACTGAGTGCCACCGATACTGCCATTATCAAAGAATACATTATAGGGAGCACAGCCATTGGCTGCGGGATTTACCAGGGCACTAGCCAGTACTAGATCTGGCTGAAAATCTATGCGCAGGCAGGCCAGATTGCAATTGGGCAAAGAAGCATTCGCCGTGCCATTAATCGTACTATAGGCACCGGGAGTAGTGGGAAAATCATTAGATCCCCCGCATCCAGCACACACCGCCTGATAGATGCGCCCCTGGGAATCAAAACGCGAAGTGCCGCCATCTACGTGCTCTTGAATGCCCGAACCACCAAAAAAGCTTCCATACTCTAATCCAGCGGCATCCTTGTCCAATACAATAAAATACATATCGAAACCGTCTGTGGATGACTGCAGGGCATTGCCGGTGATAGGTAGCCCAGAGGTAGATGAAAAATTAAAATCAAAACTTATCTGACCGCCCCAGCCGGATACATAAATGCGCTTACATATATCAACTAAAAAAGCCGTAGGAGAAATATTGATATAGCCATTAGCCCCAAATACCGTGCTCCACGCTGTGGCTGTGAGCGTGCTATTGAGTTTGTGTATAAACTGCTTGCCATCTGGATTGCTATATACACCCGGACTCACCGGATAGCTGCCTAGGGTTTGTCCTATTACGTAGGTAAACCCATCTTTGTCTGTCTGATTAAAATAGATTTGATCGTACTGATTAGTACCCAGATAGGTGCCATTGAGCATGCTGCTGCCATTATTATTTATGCGCAGGATAAATCCATCTGCCTGTCCGCCATTATAGCTTTGATCTAATCCCGTGCCACTGAAGCTGAAATTATTGCTGGTGGTACCTCCGGCCACATATAGATCACCGGATTCGCCCAGATGTATGCTGGCGGCGGCATCATCGCCAGATCCACCTATATAGGAGCTCCAGGTAAGGCTGCTCACATCAGGGTTCAGCTTAGCCACTAGGCCATCGAGATTTCCTTTAGCCGCACCTGAGAAGCCTCCTGTTATGGGAAAATTATTGGATCGGGTACAGGAAGCTATATAAATATTGCCGGCCGCATCTGTAACTACTTCACCACGGGCGTGATCGCCATAGTTAAATTCTAAGGAGCCGGAGCCGGTGGTATTTAAACCATCATTGCTGCTGCCGCCCAGATAGGTAGAGCCTATGAGGCTAGTGCCATTTTCGCTGAGTATGGCTATGAAAAGATCAGATCCACTATAGTTTATTACTTCTGTGACCGTGACATTAGTTCCCCCATTATAGGTCTGGTCAAAGGCAGTGGACGAGGTGGGAAAATTATTCGAGCCGGTGGTGCCTAATATTACTAATTGGTTTTGATCATTTACTACTAAGCTGTGGGGTACTTCACTATCATTTCCTCCCAGGTAGGTGGCATAGAGCAGATTTGTGCCATTAGCGGAGAATTTGCTGATAGCTACATCGCAAGAGCTTCCATTAAAAGAGGCATCGAACACCCCTAAACTTACCGGATATCCTATATCAAAAACGGCTCCGCCCCCATATAAATTCTCCTCATTATCATAAGTGGCGGTATAACCCCAGTTATCGGCAATACTACCGCTGTAAGTGGAGAAGATGAGGTCAGGGTCTATGATAAGTGGCAGCTCCGGATCGTAGGCACCTATCGCAAAAGAGAATTGTTCTTCTACATTAGCAAAACCAGCTTTTACTCCTTCTTTCTTGCTACCTCTTTCCTGCCAAGCTAAAGGTGCCCGGTCACTTATCTCTCCAAAAAGGGTATTTATGGACAATGCACCTTCGAGCAATACCACATCGCTATTTTCTAAGAAACTAAACCGGATGGCCGCCGGATCGGCTCCGGGAGCTAGGTGGTATTCGTACTTAAGCCCCTTTTCTGTAGCTTTAATAATAAGGTCTATGCCCTCAAATAGCCGGCTGTAAGTGATAGATTGATATCCCCTCACCCCGGTGGCAGATTTATCTGCTTCGCCACGGAGATAATTATAATAATAGGGCGATGCCGTAGTGCCGGATATTTTCACCCTTGGTGAGGATTGTAGAAAGGTGAGTTTAAAAGCCTGGGCGAGATGATAGAGGGAAAGATCGCGATCATCGCTGTGGCCGGGAGGAGTGGCTTTTAGGTAAAAAGTGATACCATCGTCTTCAAAAAACAATTTACCCTGGGGGATATCTGTCTCGAAGGCTACCTGGGCCGGACGCTGCCCTTTGTTTTCGATAAAGGTGAAATCTCTACCTAGTAAACCGCTGAGGGTAAATGTAAAGTGGGCAATAAGTAGAAAAAGCCTGATTATTAACATCTGCGAAGTGATCAGTTTTTAACGTAAAAATAAAACGAAATCGTATCCTGAATAAGGACGAAAAAATGGGCAAAAGTATCCTTGTATCAGGCTTAATTAATCGTTAAATCATGGAGTCTATAGAATTAATAACATGAGAGAAGCCGATCACTTTTCGTTATAGATCACTGTGAGAATAGTTTGGCCTACGGCTTTAAGGGTGTTTTTGCTCACTACATCCATATCATCGTCATGGGTATGCCAGAATTTTCCAAAACCCTGCGCATCATTATAATGAATAATGTCTATGGTGGGAACACCGCTGAGCCGGGTTACAAAAAGATGATCATCTGTGACGCTGCTCACATCGCTAAACGGAAAATAACTGCTATATCCACTCTGGGCGGCTGCTTTCCATACGAGATCTACTACCTGAGGAGCAAAAGAGCGGGAGTGCCCTTCGCGAAAGAATATGGCATCCGGAGCGCCTACCATATCCAGGTTTATTCCATAGCGGGCTTTGTATCTTTGCAGCGATGCTTTGCGAGCCCAGTGTTGTGATCCTAAGCAGTAGGAAGCGGGATCATCCCTTCCATAATCTTCTACATCAAAAAGGACAATATCTACGCCTATGGCCGGTGGATATTCTCGGAGAAGGCGGGCTATTTCTAGGAGGACAGCTACGCCGCTTCCTCCATCATTTGCTCCTAAAATAGGCTTGTAGGGGTTTTCGTCGTCCTGATCGGCCCAGGGGCGGCTATCCCAGTGGGCACTGAGGAGGATGCGCTCCGGAGTAGTGGGATTAAAGGTTCCCACGATATTAAAAAGTGGTACGGTTTTCCCGTCTATCACCTTTACATTAGCCGATTGCATATCTACTTTATCGGCATATTTGGCCATTTCGGATTGCAAAAAATCGCGGCATTTTTTTTGGGCTTCGCTTCCGGGTACACGGGGTCCAAAATCTACTTGTGTTTTTATAAGTGCCAGCGCATTGTCGCCATTAAAATCCGGGGCTTTTATGGGAAAGAGTGGAGCCGTAGGTTTGGCCGGTGGGTTATGTGTAGAAGGAGCGGAAGGGGTGCCTCCATTGTCTTTTATACAGGCCGGCATGCTGCAAAGTAAGAATAGGACAATGGCGGGTAAAATTTTCTTCTTCAAAACCGGATTTTATTTGTGGCGTAAAAATAAGGGATTGTAGAGTACGACGGCTAATCGGCAGCAATAGATTAGAATCCGTTCTTTAGCCCTTAAAAGTGATACCGGCTATGGGCTAGCCTTCCTCATTTTTGGGGCACTGTCTCTGAGAAGCTATTCGAAGAAGGTGGTTATTTTTAGTTAAATATACTTTTAACAAGCCTACGGTACAGTATGGGCTACCGTTTTATTTATCGTTTCCTTCTTTATTTTACTCTATATTAAACTTAAAAATATATCACTCGCTGAAAATCAATATAAATAAAAAAACCCTTATCAAAACAGATAAGGGTTTTGCGGTCCGGACGGGACTCGAACCCGCGACCCCGTGCGTGACAGGCACGTATTCTAACCAACTGAACTACCGAACCTCACTCGCATCTCACTACGGTAAGCTGCTAAAGCGGGTGCAAATATATATAGATTTTCACAACCTATATACGCTTGCATTATTTTTTTTTAATAAAATGGCATTTTATAAATTTTGGGAAAGTCTTTAAAAATAAAGGTCGCTTAGCAACTAATGTCCTGGAGGGCACTATCCCAGCAATGCCAGTTTTGGTCCTGAAAATGATTAGCACACTTTACCCTGCCGTTTAGGGCTTCTTTACTCCATTCTATATTTACCTCATTGTTTTGGGCAGGAATCCAGATATTGTAGTGAGAATCGAGGTCTTCGGCTACATTACGGGCAGCCTCTATATACCCGCCATTATTTTCATCACCGGGTATGATATTGAGAAATATAATGTAGTTTACCTCATTTCCATTTGCCCCATTTTTCTGCCAGTCTAGTTGCAGGGCGGGGTGCGGATTGGTAGGATCGGCATTGAGTATCCATTGTCCGGTAGAATTATCGGTGGCAGAGACTCCGCTAAACCATAATAAGTCTTGAAAAGCGCCGGCTCTGCTTATATACATCGTCCAGCTTATTTCATTGTTATTTTCTTCGGCGGTGAGACGGGCGGTATGCCAGGCACTATCTGCATAGAATGCATAAGTCCAGGCCCATATACCATTAGCTAAAGTAGGGCTGTGATTAAAAGACTCTCTAAAAGCTACTGCCGGCACTATCAAATTTGTGGTGATAGCCAGGTTCCAAAAAGCCACATTGAGTGCCGCAAAATTAAAATTAGGTCCTCCCTGCACTTCTCCGGTTTTGCCTTCCGGAAACTCATCGGCTTTAAAATCCATACTACCTATAGGTGGCAATTCGAAGGGCAGATCGGTCTCTTTCTTACAAGACAAAAAAGAGATAACCAATATCAGAATGACAAATAGATGCAAACTTATTTTTTTCATAATTTATAATGGGATTTATTATTACAAAATTCATAACAGCAAAGACCCGCTCATATTATCATTTCAACTCCGAAACCAGATACTTCACAAACGGTTTAGCCCATTGCCATTTAGAGGCTTTCAATGGACTAAAGTTAAATATCCTGGATTTATTAATCAATAGAAGTTTCCCCATCTTTATCCCCATTTTCGTTAGCTACTACCTCATTATCCGGTGAGCTATTTTCTGCCTCTGCGACTAAGGGATTCTCTGGTATTGTTTTCTCGAGCGATTCTTGGATGATGACTTCTGTTTTCGTAGGAGTAGAGATTACAATTTTGGAAATTTCATCATTTATTAAGGCCACTGAGCTGAAATGATCGGATGCGGGAGCGATATTTATCGGGTTTTCTATAGGCTCTTCCTGTTGCGCTATAGGGGCAATAGGGTATGCTGGGAAGGTGGGTTCTTCGGGTAGGGATACATTTTCTATAGAAACCAGAGGTACTACTATGTCCTTATCATAGACCTCGATATTTTTTTCACCCGATGGCATATTGGCCGAATTTATTTCTACTTTCTCGGAGCGTATCATGGGCTTATGGGTGCGCTTACCATCTTCTTTGGCAGTTTTGGCGGGCTCACTTTTATGTTCGGTATGAGTCTGAACAATTTTGTGAGATTCTGCTTTTAATTCCTGCATAAGCTTATTCATCTCCTCTAGCTTAGCTTTTTTAGAATCTATTTTATGCTGCAGCATATCTAATTTGGCTTTGCTGAGCTTAAATTCTAATTGGGATACGGAGCTGCTATTCGTGCGTTTATTTATATACTCCACATCTTTTAGGTCAAAATCCAGCGATTTATGCATCTTTTGGATAGCCTCTTCTAATCCGGCAATGCGATGATTTATTTTTTCATTCATTCCACTGCGAGAGATGTTTTTGGAGGCCTCAAATAGATCGTTAATTAATTGGAAGAGATCATTGCGATTAAGACGGCTGAGCCTAAGATTTTTAGCCTCTTGCTGAATCTGGCGGAGCTGATTAAAGGCATTACGCGAAGATCCGGGATTATTCTCCAGTTCTGCTTTTATGCTTTCTAGGCGCTTATTTAGCTGAAAGAAATTAGATTGGGCTTCTTCTTCAAAAGCTCGATTATTATTATCCAGCAGAGATTTTAATTTTTCAAATCCGGCATTCACTTTTGAGCGCAGTTCTATGGCCTGATCCTTGGTGATATTGCGTTCTTGATTATGCTGCATTATTTTATCCCAATAGGTTTTGCAGCTATCCCAAAGCGTTTTATCGTATTCTTTGAGCGACATTATCTGTTCGTGGAGTGCATTTACCTCAGCCTCGAGCATTTCATAGAGCCTTTGCACCAGCACTTTTACAAACCATTCTTTTTCTGCCCGCATCACCAGCTCTGTATTGTCTGTTTTAATAATTTCCGGCAGTAATTCGGAGCTGGAAATATCTCTTTCCATAAATGTGTAGCCATCCGGGAATTCGGCGGGATTCAGTTCTTCCCAATCGCCAAACATTTTTTCGGCAAATGCGGCATTGACCTGTTTTTCTGGAAATGTCCAAAAATCTACTTTATTGTCCTTAGCCCTCAGCCGTGCTGCTACTAAGATTCGGCGATCCATTTCATCGGCTCCCCAAAAAACAATATTATTTTTCATATTATCCTTCTTGTCCTTTACTTTGTAAAATAGAACTCAAAATTAATACAATTCATTGAGCTGAGTCTATGATTATTTTCGTGCCGGGCAAATTTGTTCCGTAAATGGTAAACCAGGCCGATTAATGCGAATATTATTCGGGGTTTTCTAATAACAGTTATTTATTCTAAAGATAGATATAAATATAAATAGACGCCGGATATAGACTTTCCCTCGCTTAGAAATAACAATCAGGAAAAGGACAGCCTCCGTTAATAGGGCGAATTTATAGACCAATCATAAGTATAATACCAAATTTTATAGTGGACCGGAATAGGCAAATCGCGATAAGAATTTATAAACTCCATTAATTTCTCATCACTGCCGCCAAAATCTTCTTTATACCACTTAAAGATTTCAGAGATGGTAAGTTGTTGTCTGCGCTTGTCTAGGCGTATGAACTGATCATCATTCATGGCTTCGCGGGTAGCATTATCCAGCTGGTCATCTAATTGTTGGGGCAAATAAGCAGAGCGAATGGGGGGACATCCCTTTGCCCCACATACGAGGGCAAAATGAATCCGTGGATCCTGAAAACGGGCGCGGATGATTTCATTTTCTAAAAAATGGAGACTCATTTTTTCACCGGCTACCCGATGTATAATTTTATCAAAAAAACCGCTTATTTTCTGCGGGGAGGCAGTAGGAAAAACTTCGCTCAAACTGCAGATGACTAATATATTATAGGCATCTAAATAAAAAGCTAAATCCTGCTTATCCTCTCCTCCTAAGACATAGCCCTCTATAAGTGCTTTAATATTTTCTGCATCATTCGGATTTTTTCGAATATCTGCATAGAATACCTTGCCATTTTTTGTGTATTTATCTAAAAAAATTTCTGCTTCCAAAAAAAAATCTGCTTGCGCTTGCACAGCAGAAGCAAGCAATAGAAATAAAATTAGCATAAACATTTTATTCATTACGTCCATTGGAGGCCTAAAATAAACTTTTTTTTAAACTTAGGTGAAAAAATTTTTATTTTTAATAAGAGGAATGAAAAAAAGTTAGAAAGGATATTCATATCCGTGTAGAAAAGATAAAAATCAGGTCAGCGGCAGGCGATCATACTTATTTCCACATTTACATTCTTAGGCAGTCCGGCTACCTGGACCGTTTCGCGCGCCGGGGCTTGACTGGTAAAATAGGATCCATAAACCTCATTTACGGTGCTAAAAAAGGACATATCTAAGAGATAGATGGTAGCCTTCACTACGTGGTGGAATTCTAATCCGGCTTCGGCAAGTATGGCCTGTATATTTTGCATTACTTGATGGGTTTCTACACGCAAGTCCTCGGTGAGCAACTCGCCCGTGTGGGGGTGCAAGGCGATCTGTCCACTCACAAAGAGCAAATCACCGGCCCATATTGCCTGATTATAGGGGCCTATGGGTGATGGGGCTGCCATAGTTTTTACAATTTTATGCGACATTTCTGGTTGTATTATCCTGCTGCAATAATGCAAATTTATTTTTATTTCCACCCACCCGCCTGCCCAGGATGTGTAAATAATTTAACTGAAAACTCTTTTTTTGAGGGAGTAAGATTACCTGAATAAATTGCCTATAAATCTGGAACTTTTTCTTAGTAAAATCCTCAGAAAAAGCGGGGTTATCTAATACCTGTCAAATAAAATATTTACCCATAACACAGATGTATGGAAACACAGGTAAATGTCAGAAAGCGTCCTTTGTAAGAATTAAAATAGCCCTATCCTTATATGCAAATACGTTCCAAAAAAAAGAAATAAGAAAAAAACTAGCGACTATGGCTCTTTAGAATAGCGATATAAAGTTACAATAAGGATATAGCGGCCGTGAGTACATTTTCTAATCCGGCTGTGGGTGTTATATGAGCATAAATAGTTAACTTTTACAAGTATAGCTATAAGCCGCTATAAGACAGTTGCCTATAAATTATTATTTTTGCCGTCATGCATATTTTTATTACCGGACATAAGGATCGCAATGAAGCACTTCAGCAATTACTTGCCCCAAAATATCAGGTCACGCTATCAGATCAGGTACCCAGCGGCCTAATGCCCCATATAGAATTACTTATAGACACCTCCTTCGATGAAGATCCCGATACCCGATTAAAAGTTTATCTAAAAACAGGGGTAAAAAACTTGTGGCTTCATACGCTGCGATGCACCATCACCCCGCTCTTGCACCGGATACCGGTGCCGGATCAGATCCATATAGCCGGAATAAATGCCCTGCCTCTTTTTATAAACTCTCCTCTCTGGGAGATGTATTATGCCAGTAACTCGGATGAAAAAATAGCGGAGAAAATCCTGTCTCCCATAGGGAAAAAAATGCTGTGCATACCCGAGCAAATGGGTATGCTGAGTCCTCGAATTATTTTTATGATTATTAATGAAGCTTATTATGTGGTACAGGAGGGCGTGACTACCCGTGCCGATACCGATATGGCTATGAAGTTAGGCACTAATTATCCCTATGGACCTTTTGAATGGGCAGAAAAACTGGGGATAAAGAATGTATATCACACCCTCCTGAGCTTATTAAAAGACAGTGGCGATCCGAGATATAAAATATGTGCACTATTGCGCAGGGAAGCTGAAACCGCCTTTTGATCTGCTATGAATTTCCTCATCTATACGCCCCAAATCACCCATCGCGTGCGATATATTTTCGAATTTATGTTCGGAGAATTGATGGGTATAGATACTCAATTTACGAGCGATGTAGATGACTTCATTTCCTGGCACGGAAAAAAACTAAATTACAGCAAGCGACCCATAGCCGAAGAATTGTTTATACAAAGCAGCAATCTGCTTTTTCAAAAAGGCATACAACAGCTCACACCGGACATCACTTTTTATAATGGATACAAAACTCCTTTTCCGGTGATACACGAAAAATCTCTGCTGCCTTTCGATGTTTTTGCAGCAGCATTTTATCTCATCACTCGCTATGAGGAGTATCTCCCCTTTAGGCCTGATGCGCACGGCAGATTTGCTGCACGTGAAAGTATGGCCTATAAAAATGCTTTTCTGAAAAAACCGGTTATAAATTATTGGGCATTAGATCTAGAAAGACTACTATGTGAGCACTATACTGACCTTGGCTGCCGCCACAGAAAATACAAAGTTATCCATACCTACGATATAGACATAGCCTATTGTTATAAACACAAGGGTTTTCTGCGAAATTTAGGTGGTTTTCTGCGCGATATTTACTATAAAGACATAGAAGAAGTAGGGCAAAGGGCCCGCATACTGTTCGGTAGAGATAAAGATCCATACGATACTTATGAATGGCAGAAAAAACTGGATGTGTGGCCGGAGCTGGAGTTTATCTATTTTTTTCTTATAAGCGATTATGGACCTTATGATAAAAACATAAGCCATGAGAGCTTTTACTATCAGCGGCTCATACAGACTATAAGTGATGAATATGTGATAGGCATACATCCTTCTTATGCCTCGGATAGCGATATCAATCTTATGCGCAAAGAAATAGGGCTCTTATCCGATATTACCAAGCGCGACATACTGCGATCCAGGCAGCACTATCTAAAGCTGAGATTTCCGAGCACCTATCAGCATCTCCTAGAGTGTGGGATAAATAAAGATTATACGATGGGCTACGCAGATGAAATAGGATTTAGAGCCAGTGTAGCCTCCTCTTTCTGGTTTTATGATCTGTGCCAGGAAAATAAAACGAGGCTGAGAATATATCCCTTTTATATTATGGATGTGACCCTGCAACACTATATGCAGCTAGCGCCTCAGGAAGCCATACATTGCAGCGATCGCATCATAGATGAAGTAAAAAGCGTAAATGGTCTTATGATCACACTCTGGCATAATCATTCTCTCAGCGAGCACAAAGAATGGAAAAACTGGCGGGCGGTATATGAACACATCGTAGGAAAGTGCAATGAACCATAGCCCGAATATAATCATTTCCATCATCCACTATAACCTTTTCCATTATTGATACGCTTTATAAAATATAATGAAATAGACCTGACTCGCTGGGATCGATGCATAATCGAAAGCTTACAGGGACTCCCCTATGCGCATTCCACTTATCTCTCTGCACTGGAAGTAAAATGGGATGGTCTCATAATGGGCGACTATGATGCTGTGGCTGCCCTGCCCTGGCATCGCAATCGTATTATCAAATCCTTATACACACCCTACAGTGTACAACAGCTAGGCTGGCTCTCTGCAGAACCCCTGCCCGCTGATGCCGAGAAAACACTCATTACCTACATACACACCCACTATTTCCGCTATCATTATGCCCTCAATTATAGTTTTGGAGGCCAGCCCTTTACGGATATCCTACCAGCTGGAAATCTGGTACTAGATCTGGAAAAAGAATTTCCTGATCTGGAAAAAAAATTCTCCCCTCACCACCGCCGGGAAATACACAAGGCTGCCAAACAATCTTTTCTTCTCCATAAAAATACCACCGTAAAGGAGTTTTTGCCCTTTTTGCAGCAATGCTGGGGAGCGCGTTTTTATCCCTTGTCCTTTATTAAAGGCGGTGCTAGCTGTCTTATGGAGACGATGGTGAAGGAGGGAAAGGGAAAGATTTGGACGGTATGCGATGAGCGCGGGAATATCTGTGCAGGACTTTTTTTTATAGTGTGGCAAAGGCGACTCATTTTTTTATTTGCGTCATCTCATGCAGATGGAAAGAAGCGGGGTGCTATGTATTTTCTTACAGAACACCTTATCCGGGCTTATGCCGGCCAAAAGATACTCTTAGATTTTGAGGGATCGTCCATAGCGGGAATTCGGTTCTTTTATTTGGGTTTTGGAGCTAGATCCCAAAACTTTTATATATTGAAGGGCAGTAAATTTTCCTTTAATTGGTAAGGTTTTTGTTAAAAATAGCTTGGGAATAAATTTTATTGACGAAATAGTCCGAAATGTCAAAAAAAATGTTGAGATTTCCGCCGAATTGATTTTTCCCGTATTTTTGGCAAAAAAAGATAATTATAATAATATGCGCACTACTTTCCTTAAAGGCAGCCTGTTTATCGCCATTATTTTGGCGATTTTAGGAAATTTTCAAACCCACCGATTAAACGCCCAAGACATTCACTTCAGCCAGTTTTATGCTTCTCCTCTGACGCTGAATCCTTCGATGACGGGTATGATCCCTGGATGCTATCGGGCCACTGTAAATTTCAGAAACCAGTGGTCTTCTATTCCCGCCCCTTTTACCACGGTGTCGGCTGGTTTTGATATGCCTTTTTTGAGAAATATCGTAGGCTCCAGCTGGGCCGGAGGCGGAATTCTCATCTTTAATGACCAGGCTGGGTATGGCAATTTAAATAACCTGAGCGTGCTAGGATCTCTAGCTGCTCACCTAAGCATAGATCGCGAATCTAAATACGTAATATCCCTCGGAGGCCAAGGCGGATGGGTACATAAAAATGTAAATTTCGCCAAGCTGGTATTCGAAGAACAATTATTAGCTAATCCCACTGACCCTTCCAGTGTGCCAAACTGGGAAGCTGTAGATAATAATATCATCAATTATTTCGATACCCGCGCCGGTGCTATGGTAAGTATTGCGCCTATTAAAAAGATATCTATGTATGTAGGTGGAGCACTCTTTCATATCAATAAACCGGAAGAATCCTTCCTGGTCAATAATACTAATTTTCTAGACCCTCGTACCGTATTTCACGCCGGATTTAATCTGCAGCCAAATCGCAGCTGGAGTATTCACCCCCACGGTATATATATGGCCCAAACAGGTACCCGCGAAATAGTGGTAGGATTGCAGGCCGGATATCATTTTGGGGATAATGGAAGATCCCGTGAAGAGCCCAGTACCGCCATTTATTTTGGCGCAAACTACCGTGTAAAAGATGCAATAAATCCCATACTAGGCGTAGAATACAGCAATTTTAAATTCGGCCTTTCTTATGATATAAATATATCAGATTTGAAAGTGGCCAGCCAGAATCAGGGAGGTATAGAACTGAGCCTAGGCTATATAGGCTCCTGCTACCAGGATAGCAAACGCCATTATCCTCCGGTGAGCTGTCCTCGTTTTTAATAATAATAACTAGATAAAAAATAAATCGGCTGCATAGTAGTAGCCTTTTTTGGTAATAGACAGAATAATAATGGGTCGGGTGGGGCGTTTTGTGCTAAGTATAGAAGCTTAGATCTCATTTTTTGGCTCTCATACCGCTTATTTATTTTATATTTGTACCCCCGATGAGAATTTTTGGCTTTATTATTCTCCTTTCTGTACTTTTAGCCGGTAGTGGCTGTAATAGCTATGGTCGCTTGCTTAAAACAGGCGACTATGACAAAAAATTTTTTGCAGCTAAAGAATTGTACAATAAGGGCGACTATGACAAAGCCATTCCTTTCTTTGAAGAACTGATGGCGGTATATAAGGGTACCAAGGACGTAGAAAAACTGTATTATTATTATCCCTATTGCCATTTTGGGTTGGGCGATTATCAACTGGCTATTTTCTATTTCCAAAATTTTTTAGATTATTATCCCAGAAGTTATTTTGCCGAAGACGCCCGTTATATGATCGCTTATAGCTATTATAAGATGAGTCCGGAGCCGAGTCTGGAGCAGAGTAATACAGAGAAGGCCATAGAAGCATTTCAGCTTTTCGCTAATATGAATCCGAATAGCAAATATATTCCGGAAGTAAATGACTTAATGGATGAACTGCGGGCAAAAATGGAAGAAAAATGGCTTAAAAGCGCTATGCTCTATTTTAATATGCGTGAATACCGCGCCGCTGCCACTGCCCTGCTCAATGTCCTGCATGACTATCCGGAAACCAAAGACAGAGAAAAAATTATGTTTCACATTCTCAAATCTCAATATTTGCTGGCCGATAATAGTATAAAAGAAAAAAAGCGAGAGCGGTATGAAAACGCTTCTGCCAGCTATATAGCCTTTATAAATCAGTATCCACAGAGCAAATACCTGGCAGATGCCGAAAGAATGTATTTGGATATTCAGCAAAAAATAATAAAATTAAAAAGCGATGAGCAAATTTAGCAAACCACAGGTTCAAAACCTAAATCCAAACTGTCATAGTCGTAATCTCCAAGAAGTACAGGCCATCACCGGAAATTTGTATTTATCGCTAAATGCCATTTCTAAAAGAGCCCAGCAGATAAATGCTGAGATACTGTCTGAGCTCAATGGCAAACTCGAAGAATTCCGTATTCCATCGGATAACCTGGAAGAAATTACTGAAAATCGCGAGCAAATAGAGATATCTCGTTTCTATGAGCGGCTGCCACATCCTACTGTCATAGCTGCCGATGAATTTATGAATCATAAACTGGAAGTGAAAAAAAGGCAGGCCCCCTAGCTTAAAATATAAAATACCAGAAGATGTCCCTTGCGGGAAAAAAAATATTGCTGGGTGTATGTGGCAGTATCGCGGCTTATAAGGCGGCGAGCCTGCTTCGTTTGCTTACGAAGGCCGGTGCTGAAGTAAAGGTGCTGATGAGCCCGGGAGCCAAAGATTTTATAACGCCGCTCACCTTTGCCACCCTCAGTGGCCATCCGGTATATTCATCCTTTGCCGATGCAGATAGCGGTCGCTGGTACAGCCACATAGAATTAAGCCTTTGGGCAGATCTGTTGCTTATAGCCCCGGTCTCGGCTAATACGCTGGGCAAGATGGCGGCAGGACTCTGCGATAATCTTCTATTAGCCACTTTTCTTTCGGCTCGCTGTCCGGTGATGATAGCACCGGCTATGGATTTGGATATGTGGAAAAACCCTGCTACTATGCGAAACATAGAAATCCTGCAAAAGGATGGTATCCTGCTCATACCTGTAGCAAAAGGACCGCTGGCAAGTGGTCTGGATGGCGAAGGACGTATGGCCGAACCCGAAGACATCTTAGGGCGGGTGGCGGATTTTTTTAAGCAAGGGCAGGTTCTTACTGGGCATAAAGTTTTAATCTCTGCCGGACCCACTTATGAAGCAATAGATCCCGTGAGGTTTATAGGAAATCAAAGCTCTGGCAAAATGGGCATCGCTCTCGCCGACAAAGCCGCCGAGATGGGTGCTGAGGTAACACTAGTACTCGGGCCTTCGGCCTACACTCCCCGGCATAGCAGTATTTCATTAATAAAGGTGGTATCCGCTGCAGAAATGAAAGAAAAAGTAGATGCCGAATACGAAAAAACCGATATATGCATAATGTCTGCTGCCGTGGCCGATTATAGACCAGAAACCATAGCCGGTGAAAAAATAAAAAAAAAAGAAGGCCAGCTGCAATTAAATCTGGTAAAAACCAATGATATACTGGCCGGACTAGGAGAGCAAAAAAAAAAGCAACAGCTCTTAGTGGGTTTTGCCCTGGAAACAAGGGACGAAGAAAACTATGCACATGATAAAATGACCCGTAAAAACCTAGATCTAGTAGTGATGAATTCCCTGCGAGATGCCAGTGCTGGATTCGGTACAGATACAAATAAAGTTCTCATACTGAATAGATGGGGAGGCAGGAAAGAAACTGCCCTGCTCAGTAAAATGGAGATAGCTGCAGAGATATGGAATCAGATTCTACTCTGCAAAAATAAAATGAAATGAGAATAATAGTTTATCTTTGACTTCGGAATATAAATAATGAAAATGTCTAAATATAATTCTTTTCTCCTGCTCATCTGCCTATGGGCTGGTATAGGAGTGTCGGCGCAGGAACTCAATTGCAAATTTCGCATACAAACGCCCAATTTGCAAATGGTAGATCCGGTGATTTTTAAAACGCTGGAAGCCGACATGAATGAATTTTTGAATAACCGAAAATGGACTTCTGATGCGTTTTCACCAGAAGAAAAGATAAATTGCAATATCAATCTCACCATCAATGCTGAAAAATCTTCTAACCGTTTTCAGGGAGAACTAACCATACAGGCAGACAGACCGGTGCTAAATAGCTCCTATCAATCGCCGCTTTTTATTCATAAAGACAATGATGTAGAATTTGAATATTCGCAGTTTAGTGCGCTGGAATTTGATGAAAATGCCTTTATATCCAATCTCACCTCCGTACTGGCCTTCTATGTATATACTGTGCTGGGTTTAGAATATGATTCATTTACCCGCTTAGGCGGTACTGCCCTATATCAAAGGGCTCAAAATATAATAAATAATGCTGGTAATTCTAATCAGGGTTTTGTAGGATGGAAAGCAAATGAAAGCCTTAGAAACCGCTATTGGATGAATGAAAATCTGCTCAATCCCAAATATCAGGATATGCGCGAAGCCTATTATATCTATCATCGCCAGGGTATGGACCTGATGTTTGAAAATGTGAGTGCCGGCCGTAAAGGAGTAAATGATGCCATAAAAAAAGTGGAATCTGTATTTAATCAAAGCCAAAATAACTATTTAGTAAAAGTTTTTACTAATACTAAGAATGAGGAAATACAAAATATTTTTGGCGATGCTTCCGTGCCTAATCACGAGAAGGCAGCTATGATAAATGTGCTCGTAAAAGTGGATCCCATCAATGCCCGTAAATTTCAGGAAATGAACAAATACGGCACCACCGGCCCAGCCAAAAAGGTCCCTATAGATGGCCGTATGCCGGATAAAGGCAATTAATCCATCACCTATTTATAGCACCCGCCCAGATCCTCAGGAGCCAGTACAGTTATATAATACAAAGTCATTGAAAGATAATATTCAGAACTATATGAATCATCTTATGTCTCAGGTAGTAATGGGACAAGATGTATTCATAGCTCCGGGGGCGATAGTGGTAGGAAATACCATACTGGGAAAGGGAGTATCGGTATGGTTTAATGCCGTCATTCGCGCCGATTTTGACCGCATTAGCATAGGAGAAAATACCAATATTCAGGATGGCGTGGTGATGCACGTAGATCAAGGCCGTCCTATAGAAATAGGTAAAAACTGTATTATAGGCCACCGGGCCATTATACACGGATCTACTATCGGCGACTCTACCCTCATAGGTATGGGAGCTACTATAATGAACAGAGCCGTGGTGGGACGAGGCTGTATAATAGGTGCTAATACATTAATTACCGAAGATATGCAGGTGCCGGATTATAGTATGGTATTAGGCGTACCCGGTAAGATTACTCGCAACCTTCCGCCGGAGATCATCGCCATCATAGATATAGGAGCCGAAGCCTATCTTCGCGAAGCCGCTAAATATCTGGGACTTCTGGACTTTGAGGCCTCCTCGCTTCCCGAATCTGGAACTACCCATTAACCATCTTCTAACAGATGAAAATACTGATCATCCGGTTTAGTTCTATAGGGGATATTGTCCTCACTACACCCGTACTGAGGTTGCTCAAAAAAAACAAAAATAATACCCTTCACTATCTCACAAAAGAAGCCTTCGCTCCCCTTCTGCAAGACAATCCCCATCTGGAAAAAATATTTCTGTACAAATCCGGCGACCGAGAAATAATTTCCCATCTCCGGGCAGAAAACTACGATCTCATCATAGATCTACATCATACACTCCGCTCTTTTTATGTGCGTATGATGCTGAGAAAACCTACCATAAGTACACATAAAGGAAATATACGAAAACTTATCACCATCTATACGGGTCTTCAGGTGCTGAATACTACCCACCAAGTAGAAAAACATATAGCCGCATTAAACTCACTGCACATTAGCGATGATGGCCAGGGATTAGAGATTTTCATTAATACATCTAATATTATAAATCCCGCATCGCTGGGCATAAACGGCCCCTACCTCGCATTTTCACTAGGTGCTACCCATGCTACTAAAAAACTACCCCCGGATACTGTAAAAGCCATCATCGAACAATTAAAAATGCCAGTCCTTCTCCTAGGCGGAGGAGAAGATCGCAGATGGGCAGAAGAGATCATAGCCACCTTTCCGTACAGAGCCATTTATTCTGCTTGCGGGTTATATAACCTGCAGCAGTCTGCCTCGGCCATTGCACAGGCAGCAGGAGTATTTGCTTTTGATACCGGCATGATGCATATAGCGGCAGCGCTAGATAAGCCCTTAGTTACGGTATGGGGAGCTACTGTGCCGGCTCTGGGATTTTATCCATTATATAAAAAAAATGCACAAAACAGGGCGATATATTTTGAGGTAAAAGACCTTACCTGCCGCCCTTGTAGCCGTGCCGGAACAGGTACCTGCCCTAAGGGCCATTTTCGCTGTATGCGGGAGCAGGATAGCCATCGTATCGCTATGGCATTACAATCCCTATTTTGAGAAAAAATCCTTTACTTATATATGGGAAAAGCAGATAGGAAACTTAGGGTATTCAAGAGAGAACAAGCTCCTGTTTTTAGCTACTGTGGTCTCCCATCTCCTCCCCAACTTCGGTAAGCCGGTGAAGACCTTCAGAAAAAAGGAGGATACAACCTCTAATACAAATAATCTGGATGCGTTTTATTCAAAATAGGCTAATTTTGCACAATTAGAAGAGCAGAGAAAATGTATAAATAGTGAGGTCACTCATTTCTTTTCAATATGAGGAGCCTAATGAAAAAATCCGCAGAATAAAAACAAGTTCCGGAAAAGAAAGCAACCTTATCCGGTGCTGAATCATCATCTATATCAATTATGAAAAAAACTTTCGGTATCATCTGGCTAATAGCCTTGGTAATTTCTGCCCCCTATCTGAATGCACAGAATATACGCACCTATTCTAATGAATTCTTGTCTATAGGGGTAGGGGCGCGAGGTCTGGCAATGGGAAATTCCCTAGTAGCATCTACCGATGATATTACATCGGCCTATTGGAATCCCGGCGGACTCACCCGACTCACCAAGGTCCAAGTGGGATTAATGCACGCCGAGTGGTTTGCGGGCCTAGCTTCCTACGATTATCTTTCCGTGGGCTTGCCTATTATGAATAATTCACGCACACTGGGTCTTAGCATCGTGCGATTTGGGGTAGACAATATACCCAATACCCTCTTCATATTAGAACCAGATGGCAGTATAAACTATGATAATATAAGCACTTTCTCTGCGGCAGATTATGCCGCCCTTTTCAGCTATGCCCAGAGTATAAAAAAACTGCGCCTAGGTGGAAATCTAAAATTAGTACACAGGAGAGTAGGAAAATTTGCTACCAGCTGGGGACTGGGCATAGATGCCGGTATGCAGTATGTAACACCGAAGGGGTTGAGACTGGGCATAAACCTAAAAAACATTACTACTACAGTAAATGCCTGGTCATATAATTTTACTCCAGAGGAGCAGGCGGCCCTAGCTATAACTGATAATGTAATTCCCAAAAACTCTGTGGAGCTCACCGGACAACATCTGGTGCTAGGTGCAGCCTATCAGTTTAAATTAGGCGAAAAAATGCGCCTTCTCAGCGAGCTCAATACGGATATCACCTTTGATGGGGAGCGCAATACCCTCATACACAGCAATGCGGTGAGTGTGGATCCGCATCTGGGTATAGAACTGGGCTATAGTAATATGGTATTTTTGAGAGCCGGAATGAATAATGTACAGCGATTTAGTTCAGCAGATGATGTAAATAAAAAAGTCTTGTCTGTACAACCCAATGCGGGATTAGGTGTTCGCATAAAAAATCGCGTGAGTTTGGATTATGCCCTTACCGGCCTGTTCAGTATAAACAGGGGCATCTACTCTCACGTGATATCATTGAAATCAGATTTTATTAATCACAAACCTACTCAAAAAGAAATAGAATAAGATGAGAAGTTATTTATATCTCCTTATAGCTGCGTATTCGGCATTGTCCGGAATGCTAAGCGCACAGGAAGCTACCACCAATGATTGGATAGATTATTCAAAAACATATTATAAAATAAAGGTACACCGCGATGGACTGGTAAAACTGCCTGCCGCTATCATCGCAGCAGCGGGTATACCGGCAGAGGTATCCGGCTATAAAATATTTTTTATGGGACAGGAAATACCCATCTATGTAAGTGCTACAACGGTGATGGGTAGCAGCGATTATATAGAATTTGTAGGAAAAAAAAATGATGGATCTTTTGATCTTCAGCTTTATGAGGATCCGTCCCATTCGCCCATCCCTGAGCTCAGCCTCTTTGCAGATACAGCCAGTTATTTTCTAGTGTGGGATAATAGCACAACGGGTATCAGATATGCTAATTTTTTTAATGATATAAGTACAGTACCACCGGCAGAAACCCATTTTACCTATACCGCTAAAACCTTTTTTAATCAATCTCACCATCCGGGTCTGCCTTTTAGAACCCTCGGCGGTGTAAATAATTATTACTCGACTTTCGAAAAAGGAGAGGGATTTGTGAGTACCATATATCCGCCTTTAGATAATGGACAATATGAATTTTCCTTCTATGTATATACGCCCTATGTCTATACCGGAACAAATGAAGAAGCTGTTTTAGAAACTAAAATACTGGGCCGCTCTAATGATCTTTTTAATATCCCCGATCATCATTTCGAATTCAAGATTAATAATGAACTCTATGTAGAGGATACCTTTGAAGGATATGATATGATACCTTATAGTTTTAATATCCCCCTCTCAGCAGTAGGTACTTCTTCCCTCCTTAATAAGACAGAACTGAGTGTAAAGGTAATCAATGACACCGTATCTTTGGATCATTATCAAAAATTTTCTCTGGCTTCACTAAAGGTTACTTATCCTCGTTTATTTAATTTTGATAGTCAGCGTCTTTTTTATTTTACCCTCGAAAATAATGAAAATAAATACATAGAAATAGAAAATTTTAATGGAGGATTGGCACCGGTACTTTATGATCTCACCAATAATCTGCGCATCATACCGGAAGTACTAAATAACGTATATCGCATCTACCTGCCCCAGTATGGAAACGTCGCTAAACGCGATTTTCTTTTGTGTAATTCCACATCCGGGTTCTCTACTATTACAGTAGATAGTCTTATCCCCCGTACTTTTACAGATTATAGCATTCCCACCTTCGCATCGGATTATATCATCGTATCGCATCCGGCTATGCATATCGGCGATACAGACGAAGTAGCTCGCTATGCAGATTATCGCCACAGCACAGACGGCGGTGGCCATCAGGTCTTAGTTATAAATATAGAAGAGATATATGAACAGTATGCTTATGGAATTCCAAAACATCCGCTGGCTTTACAATTTTTTATTAATGATATCATCTCACATTATAATGAGGGTAGCTGGTCCATAAAACCGGATCAGCTGCTTCTGCTGGGTAGGTCTTTTGCATACGATAAATCTACGTATAATCCATACGGATACAATAACTGCTTTATACCCACTTATGGAAATAGGGGCTCGGATAATATGATATCGGCTGCTCATAAAGATACTTTCCAAAATCAGCTAGCCACCGGTCGTATAAGTGCTGAAAACCCCGGCCAAATAAAAGCCTATCTGGATAAAGTGATAGAATATGAATACGCACTACACCATACTGATCAATGCGATAAAGCCAGTCTCTGGAAAAAAGATTTTATCCATATCGGTGGAGGGAAAAACCTGTCTGAGCTCGATACTTTTCTGGTATATCTAAATAACTATAAGCGCATCGTAGAAGATACCCTTATGGGCGCTAAAGTTCTTTCCACACATAATCCGCAAGTAGATATTCAGAATATACAGCCTGCACCTGATAATATCACCCAGCAGATAAATGATGGCCTAGCCTGCATAACCTATTTAGGTCATAGCAATGCCGTGATTTGGGGTGTAGATATACGCGAACCCGAGTATTATACCAATCAGGGAAGGTATCCATTTATGTTTAGTAATTCATGTTTTGTAGGAAATATTCACGATGAAGGAAGTGCCACAGAAGAAGTAATGGCCATAAAATATACCCTCGCACCAAATAGAGGATGTATAGGATTTTTAGCTACTGTGGGTTTTGGATTTCCGCGGTATTTAAATATGTTTTCAAATCAGTTTTATCATAATTTCAGTGCAGAAAACTACGGTAAAGGCATCGGCTACAATATCCGTAAAACCATCAGCGATATCTATTACTATCCCACAGATACGGCTATTACAGATGGCATAAAAATAACTTGTCAGGAATTTACTTTAGAAGGTGATCCGGCCATCAGTTTCTATCACACTGATAATCCGGAATATGTGGTTACACCGGAAGACCTTTCTTTTGACCCCCCCATAGTGTCTGCTGCAGATCCCCATTTTATACTTAAAGCGGTGGTAACCAATACCGGCAAAGCAGTGAGCCAGCCTTTTCACGTAAAAGTTATTCGACATCTGCCAGATGGAAATGAAGAATCTGTTATAGATCAGATGTTGCCTTCTACTAAGTATAGAGACACCATTAGTATCTTTATCACTAATACCAATGTAGAGTCTTTTGGCAATACCATTTTCGAAGTAAAGATTAATGACGATAATGCCATTACAGAATACTGTATGGATAATAATACGGCGGAACGCAACATCATCATCCTGCCTACTAATGCTATACCTATAGAACCCTGTGATTTTTCTATAGTAAGTGATCCGCAGGTCACTCTCAAAGCCAGCAGTGCTTCTCCACTCCTTCCAGCATTTCAATATGTTTTTCAATTAGATACCACCCAGCTATTTAATAGTAAATGGCTAAAGCAGCAGGTAGTGACCTCTTCCGGCGGTGTTATCACCTGGACACCTTCTAATGTAAATTATGAGCAGGATAAGGTCTATTATTGGCGAATAAGTAAGGTGCCCGCTCCGGGTGTCGAATACAGCTGGGAAGGGGCTTCTTTTATCTATCGAGCAGGAGACTTAGCCGGATGGAATCAGTCGCACTTTTTTCAATATAAAAGAACTCAGCTCCTAGATGGGATGAGTCTCAATAGTTTTACCCGGCGTTTTGAATATAGTCCGGTTCCTAACACTGTGAGCTGCCGAAACGGAAAACCCTTAGTTGCCCTGGGATGGGCAGGTATAAGATACTTCCTCAATGATTTTCTGATGGCCAATAATACCTGCTTAAATGTAGATCCCTGCTACGGTGGATATTTCTTTGCCGTATTTAAGCCTAAATCTGTATTGGAAATATATCAAAGCCATAAAGTTACTCCTCCTAACATCACTTTTACCTGTGATGAAATAGGCCATCTGGGTAATGTGCATTGCGGCAACCCAGAATATGTAAATGGTTTTGAATATCCCACCGGCAGTGCAGATGGGTTTATGAAGGTTTCCGCATTTTTAGACTCTATCCCCACCGGCTGGTATATTCTTATGTATAGCATAGATACCCACCATACCGCTCCTAATCCAGATTATGCCCCTTTTCAGCAGGATGTGATGAATAAATTTGCCGGACTCGGGTTTCCAGAACTTGCCTCCATACCAGATGATAAAGCATTTATCTGTTTCTTTAAAAAAGGCGATCTATCCTATCCTAAAGAACTTCTCATCGCCCAGCAGGATACGGATGTATTGTTTTTAGATAAGACAGTAGATGGCCGCAGTGATCACGGCAGTTTTGTCTCTACAATAATAGGTCCATCTAAATCCTGGCATTCGGTCAAGTGGGATTTTGAATCGCTGGATAATATAGATAACACCGATCAGATGAGTGTAGATGTTATAGGTGTAAATCAATATTTTCAGGAGACCTTTCTTTTCAATACCGGTGCCATACAAGATTATAATCTACTTAATGTAGATGCCACTACCTATCCTTTTTTACGACTGCGATCTGTAAATAAGGATACCACTAACTATACCCCGCCCCAGCTCAAATACTGGCGTGTGTATTTTGAGAAGGCACCAGAGCTTGCCCTTAATCAAAATCATTATTTTCAGTTTTATAACGATACTTTGTATCAGGGCGAGACCGGTCTCTTTGGCATGGGTATTACGAATGTGACTCCTTCAGCTACTGAGCCGCTGGCTATCCAGGCTATCATTACTAATAATCAGGGATATAATCAGGTACTGGATACCCCGCCACTTCCGGCATTTCAGCCCTTTCAGGACTTTAACTATAACCTGAATTTCCCTACCGATCAGCTTAATTCCGGCGATTATTTCTTCTCCGTTACTATTAATCCTAATTATGCACAGACAGAAAAGCAGTCGTTTAATAATAATGTGATTATCCCCTTCCATATAGTGGGAGATGCTATAAATCCTATTATTGATGTCACTTTTGATGGTGTGCATATACTCGATGGAGACTTAGTATCTGCCAGGCCTGAGATAGCTATAAAGATAAAAGATGAAAATAGCTTTCTGCCACTAAGCGATCCCGCCGATGTAAGTGTAGCACTGGTAGATCCCGTCGGAAATATACAAACCATCGCGATAGACAATACTAATTTTGTACCCTCCTCACCCGCATCCCTACCCGCCTTGAATGAGGCCAAAGTATTGTTAAATCCGGAATTGCTTATAGATGGTATATATGAGCTTATTATAAATGCAAAGGATATGAGCGGAAATATAAGTTCAGCTAATGATTATGTGATCTCCTTCGAGGTGCAAAACAAACCTATGATTTCTTATGCCGTAAATTATCCCAACCCTTTCACTACCAGTACGCGTTTTGTATTCACCCTCACTGGAATAGAAGTGCCAGACGATATACGCATATCCATCTTTACCATCGGAGGAAGGATAGTGAGAGAAATTACTAAATCCGAATTGGGAAATTTACACATAGGACGCAATATTACCGAGTATGCCTGGGATGGAAAAGATATGTTTGGAAATGAATTGGCCAATGGAGTTTATCTCTATAAAGTTTCGGCCCGTATAGCCGGCAAAGATATGGATGAATACCACTCCTCCCGCACCAAATCGCTGGATGAAAATTATGGAAAAAACAAAGTATTGCTCAGCTATAAAAATCATGGCATAGGCAAAATGTATAAGATGAAATGATCCTCATCAGCTTAATTATCAAGCTGGAAGTTTTTTTATCCGGTTATAGCATTAGTATGGATCTGCCAATATATAAAATGATGAAGAACGCTTTGTTAGCTAATGGTTCTATAAAGGTAGGGAGAACGATTTCTATCCTGATAGGTATAGTGATTATAAGCCAGTCCCTTTTGGCTACCGATTATAATAATGAGTGGATAAACTACTCTAAAACCTATTATAAAATAAAAATAGGAGCAGATGGTCTTTATCGCATACCGTATGAGACCCTGCTGGCTTCCGGTATTTCTTTAGATGCCAGCCAGTATGCCCTGTTTAGAGATGGAGAAGAAAAGGCACTCTATACCACTACTTCGGGTAATGTGGGACCTGGCGATTATGTAGAATTTCTAGGTCTAAAGAATAATGGCGATTTTGACACACAGCTCTATAAATATAGTAGCTGGCAGCCCAGCTTATTCAATAGCCTTTTTACGGATACCAGCACCTATTTTTTAGTGGCAGATGCCACTGCAAATCACTATCGCTACAGCTCTACCGCAAATGCGCTTAACAATTTGCCTACAGAAGAAATCTATTATTGGCATACAGAGGCGAAATCTTTTACGCAGGCCTTTAATCAGGGAGAGCCCACTACAGGATTTACGGATGTAAATACCTTTTATGCTGATTTTGAAAAAGGCGAAGGATTTGGGAGTGCTCTTTTCCCAGCTTCCGATGGCAGCAGTATGTCGGCAAATTTTGTAGTAAATACCCCCAATGTATTTATAGCCGGTGCAGATAGTGCTACGATCACAATGCGGCTGATAGGAAGATCAAATAATACCAGTGTAAGTCCCGATCATCACGTTCAGATATCTATTAGTGGCGTAGTCTGGATAGATGATACATTCGAAGGCTACAATATCCGCCATTATAGTTTTAAAGTACCAGTGAGTACACTGGGTGTCACCACCGTGATTACCGCTACAGTAATAGATGATCTTAACCAGAATTTTCTGGAGAGAAATTCAGTCTCGGAAATTACCATCAGCTATCCCCGAGTTTTATCCGGTGCTACGGCTTCTTCCGCAAGAATTGTGGTAAATGATCTCGCCGATCATTATATGCAGGTGCAGCTGGGTACTACTGCTACCGCTGCCTTTATGTATGATAATGGAAATAGCCAAATGATGAATCTCACGGGGGAGAATGGACTCTTCCCCGTTCATATTCCTGTTTCGCTAAATGGGATGCTGCCTCGGGATATTTTTTTCTTTACCAGCTCTTCCGTACAGACCATCGCTGCTATGGAATCGGTACATTTTAGAGATTTCAGCCAGCCGAATATGGCAGCCGATTATATCATTATCTATCATAGTATGCTCCGGCAGGGACAGGTAGATCAAGTGCAGCGATATGCAGATTACCGGCACTCCGCTGATGGTGGAGCCTATACTGTTCTGATGGTAGATATAGCGGAAATCTATGATCAGTTTGGCTATGGCATAGCTCAGCATCCGGTGAGCATACAGCAATTTAATAATTTTATTATAGACAAAGCCGAAGCCAATAATTTTCCGGTAAAACCGGCATTAGAAATGATTCTCGGCAAATCGGTGACCTATAACCGCACGTATAATAATCCTCTGTTTATGGCCCAGAGTCTAGTGCCTACATACGGACACCGCGGATCGGACAATATGCTCACTGCCCGCAATGGGCTCACTTATTTTACCCAGTTAGGAATAGGGCGAATAAGTGCCAGCAGTGCCGATCAGGTACGCTCTTACTTAGATAAGGTCATAGAATATGAAAGCTGGCAAACGAGCAGCCTAGCCTGTACCAAAGAAGACCGACTGTGGATGAAGCACCTCGTGCATCTGGGGGGTGGAAATAATAGCAGCGAGGCTACTGAATTTACCGGATATCTCAATCATTTTAAAGAAATAGCCGAAGATACGCTTATGGGCGGGAAGGTACTGGGTACCTTTGTAAAATCTACTGAAGCGGTAATACCCGCCCCCCCTGAACTCACCACCGCCATCAATAACGGATTGGCCATTGTCACCTTCATAGGCCATAGCAATGCACAGATATGGAGTTATGATCTCCATTCACCGGATTTTTATAATAATCTGGGCAAATACCCTTTCTTTTTGTCTAATTCTTGTTTCGTAGGCAATATCCACGATATAGAAACCGATGTAATGGCTCTCAATTTTGTGCTGGCAGAAGACAGGGGAGCCATCGCTTTTCTGGCCACTGTGGGCTTTGGGTTTCCCTATTTTCTCAATGAGTTTTGTGGCACCCTATATCAAAATTTTTCTGGCGCGTTATACGGACAGCCTTTGGGAAGCTGTATAAAAAAAACCATATCCGATCTGTATGATATAAACAATGAAGGCCGAAAAATTACCTGTCAGGAATTTACCCTAGAAGCAGATCCCGCTATAAAGGTGCATTATTTTCAAAAACCTGAATATTTGTTAGATAATACTGATATTATTTTTGACCCCGCCATGCCCAGTGCCCAGGAAACGGATCTAAAGGTGATACTGAGTATTTATAATCTGGGAAAGGCTACAGGGGATTCAATAGCGGTTTCGGCCTATGTACGCAGCAATAACGGAGCCGAACAATTTGTAAAAACCCAGCACTTTCCCGGCATACACTATAATGATAGCATCACTATGCATATAGACCTCACCTTACTCAATATACTAGGCCCGGTAGAATGGATTTTTAAGCTGGATCCCCAGCAGCTAATAGCCGAAGACTGTGAAGAAAACAATATAAGCACCAAGGATCTTTTTATACAACCCACCGAACCACGACCACTAGAACCCTGCAATTTCAGTATCGTAAACAGTTTGCCGGTGACTCTCATTGCCGGTACAGCTAATCCCTTAGATGCAGCACACGTTTATAGCATACAGATAGATACCGAACCGAATTTTACCAGCCCAGCCCTTCGGCAAACCGAAATTACCCAAAGCGGCGGATTATTGCGCTGGATACCGGATATAACCTATAATCCCGAAACAGTATATTATTGGCGAGTATCCCGCCTCGATGCTAATCAGGTGCCCGTGGAGTGGAAAGCCCATTCTTTTATCTATTTGCCGGGCAGCAGTAGCGGATGGAACCAATCTGATTATGGACAGTATATCAGCGATGGAATCGATGGCCTAGTACTCTCAGACAATGCTGTACCTTTTGCATTTGTAGCCGGAGAAAATGGCACGCTCACCACTCCTGCCATAGGCCCGGCTAAGGAATGGCAGAGCCTAGACTGGGCCTGGCAAGACAGCGGAAATCCAAATCAGGATCAAATGACTTTAGATATAATGGGTATAGGCACAGATGGCAGCGAAACCCTCCTTTATAATCAAGTGAGTAATCTGCAGCTACCCGTAGCTATTAATGCCGCACAATATCCTTTTCTGAAGCTAAAAGCCTATTTTACAGACACATTAGAATCCTCCCCTCCGCAGCTCCGTCACTTGCGCATTCATTACCAGGGAGCCCCTGAATATGCTTTTGATCCTGCTCAGCTAACGGTCTTTCACGCAGATACTTTGTGGGCCGGAGAAACCGGATCCCTCTCGGTGGGCTGGGCTTCTATTAATAGCCATGATACGCCGGGTACGCTACAAAACCAAATAACCATCGTAGATGCCGGAAATAATGTGGTGGCCACTTATCCATCTACCATCAATGGCCTTGAAGGACCCGCTAGCCAAAATTGGACGCAGGCCTTCGGCACCTCCGAATTAAAGGGCAGTTATCGGCTCATCGCTTTTCTCAATGCCGATAATGGACAAACGGAAAAATACAATTTTAATAACCTACTCAGCATCCCTTTTTATGTGATGGCCGATGAGATAAATCCTGTACTGGATATCACTTTTGATGGCAGGCATATTCTCAGTGGAGACCTGGTATCGGTTAATCCGGAGATATTTATAAGTGTACGCGACGAAAATCATTTTTTATTGCTACAGGATACCACGGGCATAGAATTATATCTCCGTCCTCCAGGTGAAAATAGTACGGAAACGCGACGCTGGTTTAGTTCGCCGGAGTTTTCATTTGTTCCGGCCCCAGATGGTGAAGATAATGTATTTAAAATTTATTATCACCCTACATTCAGTGAGGACGGAATCTGGCAAATGCGAATAAAAGCCAGTGACCGCTCCGGCAATGCGAGCAGTGCCAATGATTATGTGCTCCGTTTCGAGGTAAAAAGTGAGATGAGTGTATCCCATCTGCTCAATTATCCCAATCCTTTTACCACTTCTACACGGTTTATTTTTATGCTCACCGGATCCGAAGTACCAGACAGGATAAGTCTGCAGATACTAAATGTTACCGGTAGGGTAGTAAAAGAATTTAGCAAGGAGGAGCTGGGTCCTCTGCACATAGGCCAAAATATCACGGAGATGGCCTGGGATGGGCGTGATACATATGGCAATGAACTGGCCAATGGCGTTTATTTTTACCGAGCTATTATAGAAGACGGAGGCCAAAAGGTTACAAAATATAATGATGACCTAGATGTTTATTTTAGCAAAAAAGGTTGGGGAAAGATGTATAAACTGCGCTAAGAGATAATGGGCTGTAACAGCAGTTCCCATTTCACCATAGGATAAGGATGAACAAAAAAAAGGCTGCCCTATAGGACAGCCTTTTTTATTTAAGATGGTCAGGGCGGACCCCCACACGTGGTGTGGGGCGGAATTGAACCGCCGACACAAGGATTTTCAGTCCTTTGCTCTACCAACTGAGCTACCGCACCATCCTAGCCCCCATTATTCGTATGGGGATGCAAAGTTAATAATAATAATCGGATTTTCAAATTTTCTCACTAAAATAATTGTTTTTTTCCTTGAATCCAGGTGTATATGCACTTAATAAGCTCAACAGATTTCTCCACCTTTAGGGACGATGTAAAAGTAGATCATAACTTATAGCGCTGGAGTAAGAGATCGTAAGAGAACAATGCTTACTCCACACTTTACCATTCAGAAGATGGACAAAATATTGCGCCGATATCGGTAATAAAGAGTGCCGGAAATAGTGATCAGTGGATAAACTAGTATTTCCCCGATATGGATGTCCATAGAGGTGTTTTCTATTATCGCCAAGAGCAAAGGACATTAATAACCATAGTTGTATATCGCAAATAATTTCCATAGTGCGCAATGATGCATGTTCTATAGATATCTTTGTATCGCCTAGGCCAGCTTCAAATTAACGCTATATAAATTAGACCGGTACCGTGGCTGGATCACATGAAATCGTGCTTACAGATGTACTCGGCTGCGAGGGGATGAAAGTGGGGGGAGAAAATGCGGCGGCAATAATTCAGTATCTGATGAATATTCATAACCTGCCGGTAGCTCATTATTTATTTATACTGATAGTAGATGAAACAGGCCATGTAGAGCGAATGAGTAAGCAGTAATTTTAATATAGGGCTTGCTCCATAACTTATAAAGCCTTTAGTAGAACCCGTATTAATTAGTTTCTTCGTCAAAGTTTTACTCCTAAAACTGTGAATAAATGCAGAATAGCTTGCATACTACATTATACAATGAGTATAATAAATATAGTTATTAGCTTATAGGCAAAAGTTTATAGCACTGCGCAATTTATGGAGCTTACTTATAGATTTGGTAGCGATGTATTGCTAGCGATAGGGATAGGAGCGGATATCCTTTTAGGGTGTGAGGAAGAAATGGAGAAACGAGGAAGAATGAGGAGTAAACAGGATACCTTGTCATTCGAAAATACAATGGAAACACCCTAAAAGATAGTAGCGGATAGCCCGGGCCTGCCCTTCGACTTCGCTCAGTGACCGTCCATTGATCCCTGAGGGGAGCTATGCGTAGTGGAAGGGCAGGCATCGCCATCATCACAAATGATGGAATTATTGAGCAAGCCCTCATATAATTTTATAAAAGGGACAGCTGGATGCTCACCTAGGGCAGCCATTTTTTTTAAACAGGATAAAGTTTGGCGATGATGAAATAGCTGCTTCGCCCTTGGATGATAAAAACTACTTACTTTTAGCCTTATGTCACAGCGCAAAATTTTATGGGTCATTTCCGGCCTTTTGTTTATCATGGCCCTCTTACATTTGTGGGAAACTTATTTGCCAGCCGAGGTATTAATGGTCGCCCGCTGGCTGGGGATATTGTCCATTATTTATTATGGATTAACACGGCGATCTCTCACCCTGTGGATATTAATAGCAATGGTAGTGGGAGCTGCGATAGGCTATGATTTTCCTCAAGTAGGCCAAAACCTGCAGGTGTTAAGTAAAATCTTTTTAAAGCTCATAAAAACGGTCATAGCACCGCTTTTATTTGGCACCCTGGTATTGGGTATCGCCGGTCATGCAGACATCAGGCAGGTGGGTCGTATGGGCTGGAAAAGCCTGCTCTATTTTGAGGTAGTAACTACCATAGCACTGTTCATAGGATTGGTAGCTATAAATCTGAGCAAAGCGGGTGTGGGTATGCAGCCACCACCAGAGATGAAGGAAGATATATTGCCATCAGCCTCGCAAGGATGGTCGGATATTATTTTACATATTTTCCCGGAGAATATTACTAAATCCATAAGCGAAGGGCAGGTATTACAGATCGTGGTATTTAGTATCCTCTTTGGCATAGCACTGGCAATGATCAATGAGAAACAACGACGGCCTATGCTGGAATTTTGTGAATCATTGAGCGAAGTGATGTTTAAATTTACCAGTATCATTATGTATTTTGCCCCTATAGGTGTAGGTGCAGCTATGGCTTATACCGTGAGCCACATGGGATTAGAGGCACTTGTAAATCTATTTAAACTGCTGGCCACCCTTTATGTGGCTCTTATCATCTTTATCTTAATTGTTTTGCTCCCTGTGGCCCTCATCACCAGACTACCTATTCGGCGATTTATATCTGCCATCGCTGAGCCGGTATCCATTGCCTTTGCCACTACTAGTTCAGAATCGGCCCTGCCCAAAGCGATGGAAGCTATGGAAACATTAGGGGTGCCGCGCAAAACCATCGCCTTCGTTATGCCCACCGGTTATAGTTTTAACCTGGATGGTACTACGCTCTATCTTTCCTTGGCATCTATATTTGTAGCACAGGCGGCCGGCATACCACTAAGTATAGGAGAACAGCTGCTTATGGTATTTACGCTTATGCTCACCAGTAAGGGAGTAGCCGGCGTACCGCGGGCTTCACTCATTATCTTACTGGGTACGGTAGCCTCCTTTAAACTGCCTGTATGGCCGATATTTCTTATACTGGGTATAGATGAGCTTATGGATATGGCTCGTACCAGTGTAAATGTAATAGGCAATTGTTTGGCTACCTGGGTTATTGCCCGCTGGGAAGGCGAAGTATAACCCCTCTTGTTTATTTAAATGTAAAGCCAGGGGGTTTCCTTCGCTGCCCATCATTATAGGGTTATAACCGATGTCTTGGCTCACGCGGGTTTTGGGCAGTAGGATCGCTCTGAAATTTTCTGCTATATCCTTCCATATCAGATTGAGATAGGTATAGGCATCCAGATAAGTAAACAATCGCTTTTGCTAATTGGCTGCTTCATTATCTCTAAAATTATTTCATAAAATTTTACCGGTCTTGCTACATCCGATACCAGTATTTCGGACTCATTGATTAATACTTTCAACTATTCTGGTAAAAGAAAAAAAATATTTTCTCACAATTTACAAGCAAAGTAGCGGATATTTATCATTACTACATTTTTTTTGCGGATACAGAACTGCCAGTAGTTTGTATCCCAAATTAATCCTAAAGATGAATGATGCCACCCCCATTTCTTTTTTCAAGATAGCGAGAGGGCTAGTTTATTTTTCCATTCAGGATACCCCAAAGGATGCCTTCTTTTATGGCATATTCGGATTGTATGATTCTCTCTATGGGGAAATATCGAATCACAAAAGCTATGAGCAGAACCGCACCATTTATCATTTCGGCTCGGTCTGCTGGCATACCCGGCAGTGCCAGTCTTTCTTCAAAACTGAGAGAGCATAATTTTTCCTTTAGCACGGTAAAATCATCTAGAGCTATCTCGTAATGTAGGCAAAGCGGATCGCGATATTTATCCTGAGCGGCAAGTGAGAGGTCCACTAAGGTATCAAAGGTACCCGATGCACCTATGAGGGTTTTTACCTGAAAAAAATCGGCCATAGCGAGGAGCGTGCCGAGTTGTATTTCCAAAAAAGTCGTGAGTTCTTCATTTTCATACGCACTTACGCCATCGGCCAGATGAAATTTTCTTTTTAATACGGCAGCCCCTAGAGGATAACTTTGTTTCCAAAAAATTTCGTGGTTATTGAGAAAGATAAACTCCACACTGCCTCCGCCTATATCCATAATAAGCACGACTTCACTGCTTAGGCTTACTGCCTGTTTTACACCCCAGGAGATAAGTTCGGCTTCTTTGTCTCCATTGATGAGCTGTATTTTTATGCCACACCTGTCTGCAGCCATCTGCATAAATTCTCTTCCATTAGATGCGGTGCGCAAGGCTGCGGTGCCAAAAGCAAAGACGGATACCTCCTTATAAGCTGCTATGATTTGGCTGAAATGATCTAGGGCTTCTATGCCGCGGGCAAAGGCGGCAGATCCGATAGTTTCTATGCCTTCGGCAGCCAGTTTTACAAATGTAGATTCCTTGTGTATTCTGTGCGGATGCCCTTCTTTTATTTCTACAAGCAGGAGATGAAATGTATTTGTACCCAGATCTATGATGGCTATATAAGTGGGCAGGGACATAGGTAGAGGTGATGAAGGAATAAAGTGGTGAAAAAAAATTAATGGGTATAAAAAAGCCATTTACCCACTTCTTTTAGGCTAATTTTTTTTCCATAAATAAGAATGCCTACCCTATATATTTTAGCGGCTATCCAGGTGGTAAAAATAAAGCCGAGTATAAGTAAAGCGATAGATAGAATGAGCTGCCAAATGGGGACCTGATCAAAACCAAAGGCCAAACGGGCGGGCATATTTATAGGAGATGAGAAGGGTAGGATAGAGGCCCAAGTGGCCATCTGCCCCGAAGGATTTTCAAAGAGGGCAAAGAGCATAAAAAAGGAGATAATAATGGGCAGCGTAACCGGAAAAACCAGTGCCTGCGAATCATTTTCTTCGCCTACTAATGCCCCCACTGCAGCAAAAAGCGAGGCATAAAGCATATAGCCGCCCAGGAAGTAAAAGAGGAAAATGAGCAGCAGCCATTTTATGGGAAAATTTCTGATGACTTCAGCCATCTGCTGAGCCTGCATCATCTGTGTATCCATATTGGCCTGCTGGGGTAGGCTGGACTGCAAGGCACTGAGGTCGGCAAAATTTGCTAGTACCAGCATAAACACAAAATAAGTACCAGCAGAAAGCATTATCCAGATTATAAACTGTGTGAGACCTACTAATCCTATGCCTATAATCTTTCCTAACATGAGTTGAAAAGGTTTTACACTGGACAGTATCACTTCTACGATGCGATTGCTCTTTTCTTCAGATACACCTTTCATCACCGATGTGCCATAAATAATAATGACGAGGTACATCAAAAAGCCCATAGCAAATCCGATACCATAGGCTATATCGCTGCTGCCTTTTGCTATGTTTTTATTAGCACCGATTTCTTTTATTTCGAGGTCTATCTTGTCTAATGAAGCTATGAGTTCGTCTGGCAAACCGGCTTCTTTAATACGGGTTTCGCGCAGGATGATCCGCAGTTTTTCGCGAAGTGCACTAAGCTTATTTACGCCCAAGAAATTTTCTGAATAGAGTTCAAATTTAAGATGGCGACTATCCTTTATCTCAAAAGCCGGGATATATAGAATACCATCATATCCCTTTTCTTTATAACTGGATTTGAGGGAATCATAGGACTCGTCCGTGGCTTTAAAAAAGATCGTACTATTTAGCTGTTTTTCGTCCTGTAGTTTACTTATGAGGGTGCCGGATACATTGACGGTATTAAAGTAGCTGCTTTCATCTTTTACTAAGATTTTCCAGTCCTCGCCACTGAATATAAGTACGATAAACTGAAAGGACAGAAGCAGTAATAGACCTAATGGTGCCAGTAGGGTGGTGAGTATAAATGTCCGCGTTCTCACCCGCGAGAGATATTCTCGCTTTATGATCATCCATATTTTATTCATCATTTCTCGTGCTTACCTGTTCTATAAATATTTCATTAATGGTGGGCAGTACTTCATTGAAGCTATGTAGTTCTACTCCTTTATCCAGCAGATGCCTTAATAATTCATTGGGTGTGTGGTCTCCGTATAATCGGTAGAGTAGTTCATTACCACTTTGTTTTTCTAGGTGTAGAAAAGGGGTTTCTTCTATCACTGGCAGAGCTCCTTCTATACCTATGCGAAAGTAGTTTTTCTTATACCGGTTTTTTATCTCCTTAGTACGCCCATTGAGTATGAGACGGCCTTTGTTTACGAGGGCGATCTCTTCACATAATCCCTCTACTTGTTCCATGCGGTGAGTAGAAAAAAGGATAGAAGCCCCGCCGTCTCGCAATGCGATGATCTCGTCTTCTATGAGTTGTGAGTTTATAGGATCTAGTCCGGAAAAGGGTTCATCTAAGATAATAAGTTGGGGATCGTGGGCTACAGTGGCTATAAACTGCACTTTTTGGCTCATACCTTTGCTGAGCTCGCTCACCGGTTTATTATACCAGTCTTCTATGTTTAATCTTTTTAGCCACCCTATCACCTTTTTTTTTGCTTCAGCTGCATTGCCTAGTTTTAGAGCGGTGAGATATCTGAGTTGCTCACCTACTTTCATCTTTTTGTAGAGTCCTCTCTCCTCTGGCATATAGCCTATTTTTCGAATGCGGTTTTCTACATTTTCTTTGCCTTCGAATAACACCCTGCCGCTATCTGCAGCTATAATATGGGTGATAATGCGCAGCAAGGTAGTTTTTCCCGCACCATTGGGTCCGAGTAGGGCGAATATCACGCCCGGCGGAATCCCCAGATTCATTGATTGGAGAGCCTGATAGTCGCCAAACCGCTTGCTCACATTTTCTAATTCCAGTATGTACATAATCTATCCCAAAGGAAAGCAATTTTATTATTATCAATGTTTTTATTTGTTCCTCATAGCATACTCTTTCTATCTTTGTGGCTCATGGCCAAAGGCAAATTATATAAATTTGATCAGATAAATAGCTATCCTAATGTGGTACAGAATCCGCTCTATACAGCTCCGCGGCTCTATGGATCCGGTGGGTCAGAACTAAACCTTCGGGGGCAATGGGCTAATAATTTTTTTGTCGAGAAATTGCCCTTGGTTCTAGAATTGGGTTGTGGACACGGAGATTATAGCCGTTCACTAGCTCGTATGGAATCTAATAAAAACATTTTGGGGGTAGATATAAAGGGAAATCGCATCTATACCGGGGCCAGACTGGCGCTGCAGGAAAATCTTCGCAATGTAGGCTTTTTACGCACTCGTATAGAGCAGATAAATTTATTTTTTGATACCGCTGAGGTAAGTGAGATCTGGATTACTTTTCCGGATCCTTTTTTACGTGATAGCAAAGAAAACCGCCGGCTCACATCCCGCCCATTTATAGACAGGTACGCCCGCATACTTCGTTCGGACGGCATCATTCACTTAAAAACAGATAGTGACTCGCTGTTTCATTTTACATTGGGCGTGATTCATTCTGCCGGTCTAAAGATAGTAAACCTCTATAATAATCTCTATGAAGAAAAACCGGCGGATGAGCGGCTCTATATCCTCACACATTACGAAAAAATGCACTTGGCTAATAGGCTCACCATTAAATATGTGAGTTTTATGCTGCCCTAGTCGAAGAAAGAATGATACCTAGATCAAGCTCGCTGTGTACTATCCAAAAATATCTCTCATCTTATCGAAGAAGCCCTTTTCATTTTTATCCGGATTGGGTTGGAAATTTGGTGAGTTGCGCAATTTTTCCAATATGGTTTTTTCCTCGGAGCTGAGGTGTTTTGGTGTCCAGATATTTAGATCTATGAGCTGGTCTCCTATCTCATAACTATTGAGAGTAGGTAGTCCCTTTCCTTTTAGGCGAAAGATTTTGCCACTCTGTGTGCCTGCGGGAATTTTTATTTTAGCTTTACCATCTATGGTGGGTACTTCCATCTGTGCACCCATTACCGCATCTACAAAATTTATGTATAGATCATAGACGATATTATTTCCCTCTCTCTTGAGGGTAGCATGAGGGAGTTCTTCTATTTCCACAAGGAGATCACCACCTCTGCCGCCTCGCTGGCCGGCATTTCCCTTTCCAGAAAGGGATAGCTGTATGCCTTCCGTAACCCCGGCAGGGATGTCCAGTTCTATGGTTTCCTCGCCATACTGGCGGCCTTCGCCAGAGCAGGTGCTACATTTATTAGCTATCACCCTTCCTTCGCCATTGCAGGATGGGCAGGTGGTAGTGGTTTGCATTTGTCCCAGTATGGTATTCTGTACTTTGCGTACATAGCCATGCCCCTGGCAGGTACTACAGTTAGAGAAGCTACTGCTGTCCTTAGCTCCCGAACCGGAACAACTTCCACAGCCCACATACTTATTTACTTTTACTTTTTTATGGGCACCCTTTGCTATTTCTTCGAGATGTAGCTTCACTTTTATGCGCAGATTGCTTCCTCTCAATCCCTGCTCGCGCGGCCCGCTTCTGTTTCGGGAAGACCCACCGCCAAAAAAGCCTTCAAATACATCGCCAAAATTGCTAAATATGTCGTCCATATTCATTCCGGCGCCTCCGCCAAAACCGCCACTTCCGCCCAGGCCCTGATGCCCAAAACGATCATAACGAGCCCGCTTGTCTTCATTGCTAAGTACCTCATAGGCTTCTGCCGCTTCTTTAAATTTTTCCTCAGACTCTTTGTTGCCAGGATTGCGATCCGGGTGGAATTGCATAGCTACCTTGCGATAAGCTTTTTTTATTTCGTCATTGCTGGCCGACTTACTTACGCCCAGTACTTCATAATAATCTCTCTTTGCCATAAGTTAGCAGATAAGGGTCTTGTTTGGTTGTTTATTGGTCTTGATAGCGATAGGGATTATTTTCCCACAATTACTTTGGCATAGCGCAAAATTTTATCGCCGAGAAGGTATCCTTTTTCCACCTCATCTATTACCTTTCCTTTCTGATCAGGATTAGGGGCAGGTATCTCGGTGATGGCTTCGTGCTTATCCGCGTCAAACTCTTCACCTATAGATTTCATTTGCTGCAGTCCTTTCTGTTCTAGTGTGCGTCTGAGCTTATGATAGATAAGTTGTATTCCATCCTTGTTTTCGGATTCCAGTGGAAAGGCTTTAAAAAAACGTTCAAAATCATCCATCACTGGTAGTAATTCACGGATCACTTCCTGTCCTGCCCTATTTATGAGCTCTAATCTCTCCTTGGCATTGCGGCGCTTATAATTGTCAAATTCGGCAAATAGACGGATATATTTATCTTTTACCTCGCCTAATTCCTGCCGTATTTTTTCTTCGCTATCCTCTGCGCCAGATGCTTCGTTGTTTTCAAGGGCGGTATTTTCATCGCTAATATCAGCTTCATCTCTTAGTAGATCTTCTGCCGATGGTTCTATAATTTCGCTCATCGTTGATTTTATTTTTCCGATTATTTTTTTAAACACTAAAGAAGGCTGCCATCTTGTCTGAGAGATATAACCTGCCTAGGTGGCATCAAATCCTTTGCCACCTCTACTTTTAAGGTCAAATTGTCAGATAGATGGAATAATTACTGTCATTATAGCCGTATAGGGGTGGGCAGTCTTTGAATTAGTTCGTAGGCCACGGCTTTAGGGCTTTTGTCTCTGCCTATGATAATGCCTTTGGGATCTATGAGAAATGAGCTGGGTATTTTCCTAAAATGATAACGTACCGGTAGGTCGCTTTGAGTCATATTCTTTAATTCGCTGAGTTGCAGCCAGTTCATACTATCTCTGGCGATGGCATTTATCCAAGCCCCTCTCTTGTCATCAAAAGAGATGCTTATGATGTTAAATCCTTTGCCATCTTTAAATTGGGTTTGGCCATAATTTTCATTTAGTTTGCGCCACTCAGGGTTCGTGATGCGACAGGGGCCACACCAGCTAGCCCAAAAATCTATAAGTACATAACTGCCGCGATATTGGTTTAGTTGATGAGCCACACCATTGCTATCTGCAAGGCTAAAATCAGGGATAAGATCGCCATTTCTCAGATTAGATACCTCGCTGTGGCAGCCTGCTATAAGCCAAGCTATGCCCATCACTGGGGCTATGAGAAAAGATTTTATAAATGATTTTTGTATGAAAAAAAACAAGCGGGATATGCACGTGAGGTGATTTATTATGTCGGGTTTAATAGGATGCATACGGGAGGTGAAATATAAAAAAAGAATGTTAAATGAGCTATTATAGCCATCATTATTTATGCTGGATACCGGACCAAAAGATGGAAAAACCAAGGTAGATATTTTATCATAAATCATGTGATTGTATCGTTATGGCCGTAGCGGGTTTTATACGCAGTATCCGGCTAAGAATATTTACAGGGAAGGTGGCCAATAGCTGATTATATGAATGTCCTATTTCATTATACTGACTCATAGCTGGGAGCATATCATTTATAAGCCGGGTGCATTTTTCCCTAAAAAGGCGATGCGCTGGATTGCTTTCCAGTTCGTGGTTTCGCTCGGTACTTAAGAGATAAACTTTTATTGCGAGCTGAAGATCGTTTTCCAAAGTTATTTTTTCGGAGAGTTTGCGGCGTTTTGCATAGATATGTCCCCTTAAAAAATCAATGATTTTTACTCCGGTGATTTCTTTTGGCAGTATCATTTTATTGAGCAATTCATATTTTCGGGCATAAAAATCGTCCACTTGTGCAAATGCTTTTACCAATTCTTTGCGTTTTATCGTTATTTTAAAACCTATCCCCATTAGAGAGAGGATAATACCCAGTACAAAGAGAATGAGGATCATAAAGCAGTAGAAAGGGTAGCGTTTGCTGGCGAAGACAGGGGGTTTGTGGTGATGCCCGCTGCGCGGTAATGGTCAAAAATTTCGTCTAATACTGCATCCAGCTCGCTGAGGGAGAGAAGAGTCACCAGCTTAGCGCGAAAGGATTTAATGTCTTGAAAACCGCGAAAAAAATTTGCATAATGTCTTCTCATCTCTAATATTCCCAGTACTTCACCTTTCCATTCTACGGATCTATAGAGATGAAATCGTGCAGCTTCTATACGCTCCGAAAGGGTGGGTGGTTGCATAGAGGTACCGTGCTGTAAAAAATGCTTGATTTCTCTAAAAATCCAAGGATATCCGATGGCTGCTCGGCCTATCATAATACCATCTACGCCATAGCGATTTTTCATTTGCAGTGCTTTTTCCGGGCTATCTATATCGCCATTGCCGAAGATAGGGATATGAATTCTCGGATTGTTTTTTACTTCACCGATAAGCGTCCAGTCCGATTCGCCTTTATACATTTGCACCCTCGTGCGGCCGTGTATAGACAGGGCTTTTATACCCACATCCTGGAGGCGCTCTGCTACATCTACAATATGTTTAGTTTTTTCGTCCCATCCGAGTCGGGTTTTTACCGTTACTGGCAGATGGGTGCTTTTTACCACTGCCCGGGTGAGGCGAATCATTTTTTCGGGATCTCTAAGGATACCAGCACCGGCATCTTTACATACCACCTTGCTCACCGGGCATCCATAGTTTATATCCAGCAGCGCTGGTCCGGCTTCCTCTACAATGCGCGCAGACTGCATCATAGGCTCCAGCTCACCGCCAAAAATCTGGATGCCTATGGGCCTTTCTTCATCGAAAATATCTAATTTTTTTATGCTTTTGTCTGCTTGTCTAATGAGGCCTTCGGAAGAAATAAATTCAGTGTACATAAGGTCTGCCCCATAGCGCTTGCACAGGGCGCGAAAAGGCGGATCGCTCACGTCCTCCATAGGAGCGAGGAGGAGAGGAAATTCGCCGATGGGTATGTCTGCTATCTTAATCACCCTGCAAAGGTAAAGGATACCCGCCATTAGGGCTTTTTCCTTATAGCTCAGCGGAGTGATTTTTTTCTGCCATGCCGGATACGGTTACAGAGACATAAGAGGGAGGAGAAAATTCTCCGGATTTTATAGGGAAGATAGTACCTTTGTATTTATATGAATTTCATTCATACGGCGTCTCATAAATCATCTCTACAGCTGTTTCTATACCTTCTATTATGGATCTGTATAGGATTGCTCATTTACGGAGCCATTAATATGGGGCTTATGCGGTATCTGGGCATAAGCTATAAGGCAGTAGAAGACTTGGATTCCGTGTTTACGGAAAATTTGCTGGTTTTTAAATGGCTGCAAATATTGGCTACGGTGATGCTCTTTGTTTTGCCTTCGCTTATGCTCAGCCGCTATGCAAGCGACAGCTGGATAAATTTTTTCAGACAAAGCGCTGTAATTCGCCAGCGAGTTCTGCTGTCTCTTCTAGGGCTATCCTTGTTATTTCCGGTGGTAGCAGTGAGTTTTAAAATAAACTCGGCACTTCAGCTTCCTGATTCTCTAAACTGGCTCGAAGAATGGATGCGTTCGGAGGAGGCAAATAAAGAAAAACTAACCCTCCTATTTTTGCAAATGGGCGGTATGCCCTCCTTTATGCTCAATATGCTTATGATCGCCCTGGTTCCCGCCATTGGTGAGGAGTTACTCTTTCGGGGAGGGCTGCAGCATCTTCTAATTATAGGAAAAATGCAGACACATCTGGCCATTATTCTTTCGGCCTTCCTTTTCAGTGCTATCCACTTTCAGTTTTATGGATTTTTGCCTCGTATGATCATAGGACTGTATCTGGGATATCTCTATTACTATGGGGCAAATATATTTTATTCTATCCTCTGTCATTTTCTAAATAATGGATTACAGGTACTGCTGGTTTTTGCGGGTTTGCAGCCATTAGATGAAAATAGTACTGCCTCACTGCCGGCTATGAATGCCGGATTCTATGCATTAGCTGCTTGCTGTGTGGTGGGCATAGTAGTAATTCTTTATCTTTACCGCAGGTCGTCTGTGCTGGTCAATGGATAAAATAGTATGGCAGAAAATAGGGAGCTATCCTCAGTATTATCAAGCAGAACTAGCCAGAGAACGGCTTTTAATGGAAGAAACACCGGCGATGATCATAGATCGGAAGGATTCTGCTTACACCTTCTTTGGCGAAGTAGAACTCTGGGTGCCCCAGGACTTTGTAATAAGGGCACTACACCTTCTCAATACCTCTTTAGATGAATAATAACCTTGTACTCCGCATACTTACCGCATTAGTAGGGGCTCCTTTGGTAATAGGAATGCTCTACTATAACCCAGTTACGCTCATTATTTTTTTCTTTCTACTCAATGCACTTACCCTTTGGGAGTTTTATGGACTCTGCAGCCATATCCCCAATAATGCGCCTACTCATTTTTATTTGGAACGATTTCTGGGAACTGTAGTGGGCAGCTTTATCTTTATTACCTTGGTTTTTGGCTGGCTGGGTATAATCCCCTGGAAATGGGCCGCATTGAGTATCCCTCTCATATTTACTTATTTTATAAAGGAGCTTTATGTACCTTCGGTGAGCCCTTTTACGCGCATTGCGCACAATATTTTGTCCTATCTCTACGTCACTTTTCCGTATGTATTAAGCGTTATTTTGGCATGCCCGGGCGAAGAGTTCAGACCCTGTCGCATCATCGGGGTATTTCTTCTATTATGGATAAACGATAGTGGTGCCTACTTCGGGGGCAGATTTTTAGGTCAAAAACCTCTTTTTCCTCGGGTTTCGCCTAAAAAAACCTGGGAAGGCGCTATTCTAGGTGGGCTTTTTACCCTTACGGCTAGCCAGGTTCTCTGGCGTTTACTGGACGAGTATGGAACGCTGCAATGGCTGGGAATAGGTATAGTGATCGTGTTTTTTGGAAATTGGGGCGATTTAGTAGAATCCCTTCTAAAGAGAAGCATAGCTGTAAAGGATTCCGGCGATATCCTGCCCGGTCACGGAGGCTTTTTAGATCGGTTCGATGCTTTTTTGCTCAGCATTCCCTTTATTTTTTGTTTCGTAATCATTTCCACACATTAATTGCCATTTATTTTGGCTGATGGAGCCTATTATTTGGAAATGTCGGTTTTTATTTAGAACTTTGCTTGTAAATTGAACGATGTAACGCCATTTCGGTTTTATATAATGAAGTAAAATCCGTTTTTTTTTATTTATGATGAAATACTCCATCCACAAGGAAGGATTTAAAATGCTTCTAGTATGTGGCCTTGTCTTGTTGGTCGTTAATCTCACATTAGATTATTTATTGCCCAAAAGCATTTGGCTTATATTGACCGAGCTTTTTTCCGGCGTAGCCATTCTGTTTTTAATATTCTTTTTTCGCATTCCCAGAAAAAATATCGCCCTTCAGAATGATCATTTCGTGATAGCCCCTGCTTCGGGCAAAATAGTAGCCATAGAAGAAGTTTTCGAGTCGGAATATTTTAAGGATAAGCGCATACAAGTCTCTATTTTTATGTCACCTACTAATGTGCACGTAAATCTCAATCCCATAAGCGGCACTGTAAAATATACAAAATATCATCCGGGAAAATACCTAGTAGCTTGGCATCCAAAATCTTCCATAAAAAATGAACGCCACACCACCGTAATAGGACATAATGAGCACGATATGGACATTTTAGTAAGGCAGATAGCCGGCAAAGTAGCTCGCAAGATCAAAAATTACCTAGATGAAGGCGAGCAGGTACTACAAGGCAAAGAATTAGGTTTTATAAAGCTGGGGTCGAGGGTAGATTTGTTTTTACCCCTCGGTACGAAAATAAATGTGAAGCTAAAAGAAAAAGTAGTAGGAGGCAAAACCTTGCTGGCCGAAATGATGGTATGTGACGATGAAGTCTGATTTTAATCTCCCCTATGGTGCACATAAAATAAGACCGGCTTATAAAACCTTAAGACATTTTATTTTTTCAACTATATTTGCTGCTATGTGCAGACTTGGGTCGCATTTAATTTTTTAGTAATAATTATTCTGGGCGTATGAAAAAGCAAATTGTTATTATCGTACTCATATTCATTTCTTTAGGTGGAATCTGGTCTTATAGCCAGGGAGGTGCAGATGGAAATAAGGAAAAAAGCTCTGTATCACCTGCGGTAGAGAGTGGATGTTGCCAGAAATGGAAGGATGGCCGCCCACTGAAGGGCTGTACTACTGAAGAAATTTATGTTTGCAGGCAGCTATGGATAGAGGAACAATTGCGCCTAAAAACTTCACCACCTCACCGATCCCCCTCTCCATCACCGAAACCTCTTAATCTTAAAAAAGCCATATTGGTATCATGGTAATTTTGAATTATAAAAATTTCTTTATCCCGGCATTTTATCCTGTCTGGCGTTATTTATTTTTATTAGGTCTCACGGTGGGATTGCTGGTAAATTTCGGGTGTATAAAATCGCATTTCATCAGAGTAGAAGGCTGGAGCAGGCAAACTTTCCCTCATTGTAGTCTTTTTGAGCCTGGAAATTACCGGATAGATAGCAAGGCCGCGCTGGATAGCATAGGAGAAAGCCACATATCGCAAAATATTTGTTCTTATTGGCCAGTAAATGGGATAGATTTTGAAAAAAATACCATGCTGGGTATAAGCATTCTTTATATGGGATGCGATTTTCTGGCCAGTCCAGAGCTCCTAGTGGATCCGGGAAATGATGAATATATTTTCTCAGTAAAAATTACCCCACAGGGAGATTGTACAGATAATCATTTTGCCACTGTATTTATAAGTACTTCTAAAATACCCGCCCATTATTCGGTGCGATATGAAGTACAAAAATAGAGGTTAATCCTGCTGTGTTATTTCCTGGCAAAGTTCTATGAGTACCCCCCCGCAATCCTTAGGGTGAAGAAAGCAGATAAGTTTATTATCCGCCCCTTGTTTAGGTACTTCATTGAGCAGCCGGATTCCCTGTTCACGATAATATTGCATAGCGGTCACAATGTTTTCTACCTCGAAAGCTAGGTGGTGAAGACCTTCCCCTTTCTTGGCAATAAAGGAATGGATAACACTGCTGGAGTCCGTAGCTTCCAGCAATTCTACCTTTACATTTCCGGTATCGAAAAAATAAGTATTTACTTTTTCGGAAGGTACGGCTTCCATCTTATAGGACTCTTTTCCCACTATTTTTTCCCATAGAGACAGACTCTTTTCTGCCTTCTCTATGGCTATACCTAGGTGTTCTAATCGCTTAAGCATCTTGCAATGATACAATAATATGGCCAAACGGCTAGGCATCGCCGTACAGATTCTCATTAGGATAGAGTTATTTTTTAAATAGACAGATCTCATACGAGGGAGATTCGATTGGCCAGAGGGATAGCTAGCCCGAGATGGGACTGACGATAGATAGGATAGCCAAAAAATGATCTTTTTGAGTTTGCACCTGAACTACCCACTGCTTATTTTTGTTATTAAATATTATGCTACAAATATCAGAAGCTGCAGCCCGTAAGTTAGCTCAACTTCGCGCTGCCGAAAAAGGCGAAAATCAGGATTTTTTTGTGCGTGTAGAGGTAGTAGGCGGCGGATGCTCCGGACTCAGCTACAAAATGGAATTCGATACCGTGATCAAGCCGGATGACCAGGTGTTTGAGGACAAAGGCCAAAAAATAGTGACCGATATCCGCAGTCTGCTCTATATTTTTGGGACCGAACTGGATTATTCTGATGGTCTTAATGGCAAGGGGTTTCATTTTATGAATCCCAATGCTTCTCGTACTTGCAGCTGTGGAGAGAGTTTTGCGGTATAATCGCATCACCTGTCTGGTTATATTACCCCCCCTAATAAACACAATAATGGAGATTTTTATAGCGTTCTTACTGCGGTAGCAGTAGGGCTATTAAGCGGATCTTATCTTTGGGGCTGCCTTCCTTGCGTTTAATTTTTTTTTCATCCATCTATTATTTAGATAAGAGTCCATTCTTTTTCTAATAAAGATAACACCTTCTTCTCCCCAGAAAACCGACCGATGTCCTTTTGTAAACAGGTTAGTAATCTGTATAAGCCTATCATATAAGCTAATACAATTGCAGGAACTATTCCCGCCTGATTATGTGGGGAGGAGTGCAAATTTTTGGCTACTAGCTTTTAGAGATATTCATTATCTGCTGCGATACTGTGCAAAACGCGGATCGACATCTAATTCGGTGAGTATTCGTTCTAGCATTTGGTTTTCATTGGGATTGTATCCATCCTTAAGATCATACCCATACCGCTTGCCTGTCTGCTGAAAAAAAAAGGCAGTAACACCGCTTTTAAGGTCTTTGAGAATATCAAAAAAACGTTTTCCGGTTTCTCTTTCTATTATATTGATAAGAATTTTTCCTTGGGTGGTAGTGAGATTAGTGAGTTCATTTTTAAACTGATCTTTGAGTTCATCTTCCAGTTTATTAAGGTATTTTTTCTTATCTCTTCGTTTATCCAAAGAATTAGTTACTTCTTCTATTTCATTGAGAAGCTTTACCGCTCGATGGGCGTAGGGATATACTTTTTCTGTATTGCCCTTCATTCTTCGGTATCGGGATTCATACATCAGATCCGTAGAAGCATAAAGGGTGGCACCGGGTAAAATGAAGACGGGAATGGTATCACCTTTATCAGACACCATAAGTTCTATGATGCCTGCTTTTACATACTTTTGTAAAAGGCTGTCTGGCACCACTATATTATTTTGTACTCTGAGGTGATTAGATGCAGCCAAGAACACACCTATAATCAGAAAAAGTTGTTTTAATATGGACATCTCAATTGCTTTGACCTAGCGTACCAAGCTCCGTTTATTTAGAGGGAATAAATCTTAAATTTTATATTTGACCTTACAAAAGTAATATTAAAAATGACGGGCTGTAAAAATCTGGTACTTTTTGCATCTGGATCTGGCACGAATGTTGAAAATATTTTTCGATATTTTGAGGGTAATACAGAAATACGGGTGAGTGCCGTGTTTTGTAATCAGCCCCAGGCTGGAGTATGGGATCGGGCAAGGCGCTTAAAGTTACCTTGTGAGCTTATAGACCGTTTGCTTTTAGGAGATAAAAAAGCTTTTTTAGCAAAGTTAGAAAAATATAAACCGGATTTGCTGGTTTTAGCAGGTTTTCTATGGCTTATTCCGGGGTATTTAGTGAAGGCCTATCCGCGGCAAATAATAAATATCCATCCGGCTCTCTTGCCAGATTTCGGCGGAAAGGGGATGTACGGCCTTAAAGTGCACGAGGCTGTGCTGGCGGCAGGCAGGTCGCTTACGGGTATCACCATTCATTATGTAGATGAGGGATATGACAGCGGCCACATTATTTTTCAAGCAGCAGTAAAAATAGAAGAATGTACAGAAGCCCAAGACATCGCCGATAAAATACACCCTCTGGAGTACGAGTGGTATCCGGTAGTCATAGAAGGGTTAGTGCAGAATAATTATAAAAGGCGAAAAAAAACAGAATATGGCCAGATTTAGGACATATTCTGACGAAAAATAAAAAATTGGTATCCTTTTTGATTAATAAAGGGAAAGGGATCTAGGTAAAGACCAAAAAAAGACCTTTAGAATATTAAATTGCACTCGTTATGAAGCAAATCTTATATGTAATCCTCTTACTGGCCAATATACTAGCTCTGCCTACGGCGATGGGCCAGAACAGTAAGATGAAAAAAGCCAATCAGCTATATGATCGCTTTGACTATCCGGCGGCGGCAGAAATCTATAAAAAGCTGGTAAGCAAGAATGATGATCCTATGGCCAAAATTAAACTTGCCGAATGCTATTGGAAGATGAATAAATCTACGGAAGCCGAGTACTGGCTGGAGCAGGTAGTAGATTTGCCCCAGAGTGAAGATGTGCATAAGCTTTACTATGGTATGGCACTAAAAATGAATGGGAAATGCGACCAAGCTCGCAAAGTACTTATGGAATATGCCCAGCTGGTGCCAGCAGATAGCAGGGGTCTTCGCTTAGTGGAATCCTGCGATAAGAAAGATTATTTTGAACAAGACCCTGGGCTCTATGTGATAAAACCTTTGGACATTAATACGGCTAATTCCGATTTTGGGCCGGCCTATTATATGGATGGCATCGTCTTTTCATCGGCCAGCAGTGGCAAATATGCCGATAAAACCTATGGCTGGACCCAGGAGCCCTTTCTAGATTTGTACTATGCCCAGAGCCAAAGCAAAGAAAATCCCGCAGCACTGGGTAGCCGAGAAGAATTTAAAGGCAAGCCCAATACAGAAATGCATGAAGGCACGGTTTCTTTCTCTAAAGATTTTAAAACTATGTACTTCACTCGCAATAATTTTCTCAATGGCAGGAAGGGAAAGGATAGAGATAATACCATTCGCCTCAAAATCTTTCAAGCTTTATCCGATGGTGATAAATGGGATCAGATAAACAATCTCCCATTTAATAACGATAATTATTCGGTTGGGCATCCGGCCCTCTCCGAAGATGGAAAGCTGCTCTATTTTGCCTCCGATATGCCTGGCGGATATGGTGAAACCGATATCTATGTGAGCCGAAAAACCGGCAATAGCTGGAGCGCACCGGAAAATCTGGGTCCGGAAATTAATACCGAAGGCAAGGAGATGTTTCCTTTTATCCATAGCGATGGCACTCTTTATTTTTCATCAGATGGACTGCCCGGCATCGGTGGCCTGGATGTGTTTAGCAGTAATAAAGTAAATGGTGCCTGGTCTAGCCCCGAAAATCTTCGAAAACCCATTAATAGCTATTCAGATGATTTTGGATTTGTGACTAACAAAACCAAGGATCAGGGATACCTAGCCTCTAACCGGCCCGGAAGTATGGGTATGGATGATATCTACGCATTTAGCCGAGCACAATTTGTAATCAATGGAATAGTGGTAGATGCACAAACCCAAGAACCCATAGAAGGGGCAGATGTAAAACTCTATTTTAAGGATCGCTCAATACAAGAAACACAGACAAAGGGCGATGGAAGTTTTTCCTTCCCCATAAGTCTTTCTATGGAATATGTGGTAAAAGCTGAAAAGGATAAGTTTATAAATGGACAGCAGCCGGCTAATACCGGTGGTATAGAGGGAAACAGTATGGAAATAAAAATTCCGCTCTCCCGCAAAGTAGATCAAATTAGATGCGAGCTCAGAGGATTAGTCTATGACAAAGATTCCGGAGAGGCAGTAGAAGGAGCAATGGTAAAACTAATAAACAGTGCCACCAAAGCAGAAAAAATATTTAATACCCCACCGGATGGTCGCTACCAGTTTGATCTGGAACCGGAGACCGATTATGTGATTTTTGGTACTAAAGAATATTATTTTACTACCACCAAAAGTGTGAGTACCCGGGGCAGAGATTGTTCCTCTCCGCTTATGAAAGATTTAGCCCTAGATATTGCCCTCACAAAGATAGTAGTGGATGTAGCTAACCCAAAGGTGATAAGCAAGGATGTATTAGATATAAAACATATTTATTATGACCTAAACAAGTCTAATATAAGACCCGATGCTGCAGTAGAGTTGGATAAAGTGGTAAAACTGATGTATGATAATCCGGGGCTCATCATAGAACTGGGCTCACATACAGATAGCCGCTCTTCTGATGCCTATAATATGACATTGTCTCAGCACCGTGCTGATGCTGCTGTGAGCTATATAAGCAGCCGGGGTATAGCCTCCGATCGCATAAAAGCTCACGGATATGGTGAGACGGCTCTTATAAACAGATGTAAGAACGGGGTAGCCTGTGATGAAGAAGAACACCAGCAAAACCGCCGTACAGAATTTAAGGTGATAGGCATTCAAGAGGGCGCACCTATGTATAGCGAACCGCGCTATTATGGCACCGGATATAGAGCCACTTCTACAGAAAATGTAAAAAGCAGTTTTATTCAGAAAGGTGGAGAAGCACCCACAGTTTTTGATTCGGATTTATTACCAGAAGAGAAAATAAATACCGCCGAGGTCTATACCGGTCCAGCCAATGAGTTTAAAATTCAGGTCGGGGCTTTGCGCAATGTAAACCTTCGCAAATTCGACAATCTGCGCGATATCGGGCAAATAGAAACCGAAACAGCAGAAGGGGGTATAACCAAGATATTACTGGGCTCTTATAATGATCATACGGCTGCCGAAAAGACCCTTAGCACTGTAAGAAACCGGGGCTTTAGAGACGCATTTATAGTAGAATACTTAGATGGGAATCGCCTTCCTTAATAGATGATTTTTTCTGATAATTAAGCCTCCGCTAAGGGTGCTTTTTTTATGAATTAGTGGCGTTATTCGGTTTCTTTGTAATATGCAGATAGGCTCTTAGGAATATCCTTCCTATTTTTGTCCATTAATCCTTACATTGGTATTTCTTTATAAATCCGCAAAAAAGATAAACTTACTGCTCTTAGGTGTAGCAGCGTTTCTCTTATTTATTCCTTCGCTCTATAAAATAACGCTGACGCAGTATGATGATGGGTATTTTCTTTATCACTTTCTTATGCGCTACCTACCACATCAATCAAGCGGATGGAGCTATACAGCCTGGGCTATAGGGGTGGTATTTGTTTTCTTGCAAGCCTGCTACATCAATTTTTTGTGCATTAGATACCATCTAATGCCTTACCGAAGTTTTTTACCGGGTTATGCTTACCTTCTCTTATCGGCCTTGGTGCAGTCGCCCTTTTTTATGAGTCCGCTCTTTATAGCCATGTTATTTATCCTAGCCAGTTTTCATTGCTTTCTCAGAGGATATGCATCACACGGGCTCCTCCATTATTTTAATGGGAGCCTGTATTCCAGCTTTGCTTTTCTATTAGCTCCGGTGCTTATACCCTGGGTCTTCACATTAATTGTAAACCTCACCCAAAACCGAGCTATCCAACTTCGGGCCATACTTTTGTTTCTGCTAGGGATAATTATTCCCTATTACTTTATCTTTTCCATATTATATCTGTTCGATATCCCTGCGGCCTTAAATTATTTTTATATATTGAATTTTTTTCCAGTCCCGGGTGGTATGGGCTTTTCCAGTGACTATGAAGCTATAGCCCTGGCATTGTTTTTTACTATAATTATTGTAGGAATATATTTTCTTTTTGCCGACCGCTATTGGCAGAGTTCTTTAAATACTAGAAAGACATTGCAGATAACGATATGGGTGTTCGTATCCGGTGTGGTATCTTTGCTTTTATATAGCACACCTGTGTTCAATACTGCCATGCTTCTACTGCCAGGTAGCATCTGCCTGAGCCTTAGCTGGATAGAAATTAAGAATGGTATGATGTCTGAGTTGTATCATTTATTTGTACTGGCAGCCGTGGCAGGACTGAATCTAAAGGTTTTAAATATTCTGTAATAAGCTGTGCAAAGGCTTAATGGATTAATGTTATTTTGTTTTTAACTTTCTTCTAAAAATCCCTTCTGTTGTATCGCAATGGATACGGAGCATTTATTTGCTAATTTCTTCTTCAAGGTCTATGCACTATGACAAGCACCGTACATCGCCTTATGTTTTTGTTCGGTATCCCGTATTGCTACGAGAGCGAAAGATGCCAGTTTGTAAACGGGGTTACTATCGC